>ERZ1740065.2577-NODE-2577-length-11288-cov-12.501380_pt1 | contig 11288 bp, 5 predicted proteins | sample MGYA00581738_ERZ1740065 | MGnify/ENA primary metagenome ERZ1740065 (study PRJEB43018, sample SAMN04849749) | marine metagenome | isolation source: floating plastic debris | place: Pacific Ocean | collected 2008-09-01 | study: EMG produced TPA metagenomics...
CCCCCTCCCCCCCCCTCCCCCTCTCCCTCCCTTCCTCCCTCCCCTCTCTCCCTCCCTCCCTCCCTCCCCTCTCCTTCACATACACAACTTCTTGTCACAGTCATAGAAGGCTCAGCTAGCTGTTTGATTTGAAATGTGTCCATTGCACATGCTCTACTAGCTGTACAATTTATCAGATAGTTTGTACTTTCCTTTACTCACCCACCTCCTCCTTGTGAAGGTGTTGTTTCACTACTACTAACCACTGACTGTGTCTATGGTATAGATACAAGTACCTTGTGAGGACTTGGTATTGATTAGCCCATGGAAATCTGCCTGCTACAACGATCTGATTGAGATGAAATTAGAGTCTAGCTGTTTATAGCATTGCCAACACGTATTTCAGATCGAGACAAATCGAGTAAGCCAATTGACAGCACCGTCATTCGGTTCTGTTTTCTTTTCCAGTTTTATTCTTTGTGACTCACATCCCCGTGTCTACATGTACATCATCACTACCCTGTGAAACTGTTGGAACTTACAGGAACATTGTGAGCTGGTCTCTGTAGGCACAGCTACGTCTATGAAACTAAGGTCAAGGTAAGACAATTAGGTACTGCTCTAATGCGGGAAGGTAATAAGTGACTGAATGAATGTGTTCATGTCTGCTAATGACTTTGAACTCCTGCCAGTGGCTGCTGGAGTTGTCCTCTCCTACTGTCCTTTATGACCATGTACACCGGTGAGTGCCTGCCGCAGACTGTATATAGTAAGTGCTGTCTTGTGCCAATCTATCTTCTGAAATGCTGTACTTTGATGGGATGAGACTGTGCCTGTACTAAAATGCTGTGACACGAAATTTTCCTTCACAGGAGAAGACAACTTAGGTGAGTAGCCAAAGATTCTTGGAATTCCGTTTTACCAAGGACTCATGACTTCGCTGCTACAGAAATACAGGTAAGCTTCTTGTCGATGAAAATGTTTGAGTCATCTTGAGTTCATCTATTACTGTTACTCAGGTTTCGGTCAGCCTTATAGTCCGCTGGTTGGTATGGTTACCCTTGGAGTGTAGTAACAAGTGTATCCTAGTTGTCATGACAGGATACAACTGGTCACAGTACAGATATGCATATATATATATAGATATGTAGATAATCATTTGTACTGGTGCTTCACAGATAACTGCTGTGATTCTATTAACTACAGTTACTACGCACGTTATGCATAACGTTGCGTTCAACAATGCTGTGGAGCAGACATTTCTATTGTTCATATTCATGCAACCGCAATGGATGCTTCTAGAGTTGTAAGTACAATTTGCTTGATTAAGGATGGATTTCTGTGATGTATGAGGTGATAAATACAGTTTATTCATGCATGTTTTACAGGAAGAACCTATGCTGTCCCTCGAGGAATCTTTCCGTCGTGTTTGTAACACAGCGTTGGCGGTAAGCTAGTAAAACTTCCTGATCGTGAATAAACCATCAAATCGCACTGTTTCTATGATCTCCCATGCTCTTATGTTGATTTGCAAATGTAGGAGGATCTGTCGGTGTCGGCGAGGCTGTCGAGTGCTGACCTGAACCTGCCTCTCCACCAGTGCTGACCTGAGCGTGCCTCTCCACCACTGCTGACTTTCAACTTCTGTTCCACCAGTTTGGGTAAGTGGGATTGGATGTGTTTTGTTCACTTTTTACTTACTCATAGCGTGACCTTGACATTACCAACTTACTACCCGCAGACGGAACTATGGCCCCATTAACAGTGATGCTGGCGGAGACGTTACTCCCACACTACCACATCATCTGTTGATAGCCCCCTACTCTTTAGCTGTCACCAAATCCATCACTGACAATGACTCCCTCTAACTCAACTCGCTGACGTCCTGCGGTATGAACCCAACTGACAACCTCTTCATCGACTCGCTGTTCCAGATCCAGTGACACGTTGGATCTGCCAGTCACGTATCTTCAATGGCCCGTTATCATCGACAGATTTTACAGAAGTCTTCTCACGCAGATTCCCAGATCCTGCCTTGGATGCTTCCACAGCCACTGACAACCGTTCGTAAGTATGAGGCAGGGAGTTGTCTCTCCTTTACTTATCCGGCTGCATGACCGCTGTAGAGCCAGATTTGGTAGCGGCAGTCTAAATGCTAGATTATGCCCATTATAACTTATATAGGAGTTGTCTTCTCGTTCATGGAACACTGTCTTTGTATGGCCATCCTTTAGATTTCTTGATGAGTTTGAAATCATCAAAATCAGTTCTAAAGAACACGTAACCGAGCTGTCGGTATGCGTCTGACTGACAGCACTGAATGGAGTACAGTACTAACTCACGGTCTGCTGAGTGGTGCATTCTCCTCTCCACAGGCCGATAGTCCAGATATGCCGCCGACTCCACGTATCTTGAGTATCTCATGTCTGCCAGTAACCTACTCCACACGTCTCTACAGCTCCCTGGGACAACTAAAGTGCTTTCTGAGTGTTGAAATCCCTTCCGGCCACCCAAAATATATAAGCCTGTATGAATATCCATGACGCCGGCTGGTAAATGTTCACTTCCACCACTCATTAAATTTCTCTATCAAGAAATACTCCACAAAGTCTTTCTCTTCTCCACAGGTCCACGACTGATGAACCTGAATCAGCGTGTCTGAACTTTGTTACTCTTTCTGTACACTGTCAATCTCTCACAAAACTGTAAAGCCTCTCCTCTGTCAAACAAGCTGTCCATCTCTAAGGGTGCGTACCTGCCTTCCAGCCTACAAGCTGTGACATTCCGATTAGAGAATTGGAGGTAAGAACCTACTTGCCAGCCAGTAAATCTCGCCGTCACTCCATCTCACTGGAGTTGTCTCCTCATAACAGGTATCAGTCGACAGCTGCTACCGATGGCTCACACTTCTGTTTACTTTACGTACGATGAACTCCTGACCTCTGATGCACTGTACCAGGAAATAACCCGTCACAACGCTACTGTCTCCCACTTCCTGACAGCATGGGCAGGTGCCTGTACGTGCAGACTCACATCCCTCCTGATATACTTCTATAGCCTCGATTCTGCTGACTATCTCGTGTGAGTAATAATAATAACCACCACCACCACCAGCACCTCTCTATGGGCAGGGGGCCTCAGCTAAACAACCTGCAGCGACAGGCACTGCACCAGAACATGCTGGGAGTGTCTTCTGCTGGTGTGGACAGGAGATACGAGTCAGCAGTGCTATCGCCTACATCTGACGCCCAGTACCTCTCAGTCAGTTGTTGGTCCCAGCTCTATGGGATATATGACAGCTGTATCTCCCCCTCTCCACTTATCGTACACAAAGCTTTTCTGTTCACAGAGAAGTCCAGTGAGCGAGGGAAGTAGCCTCGGTTCTCCGCTGGGTCGCCCGCCCAACTCACCCCTAGGCCAAGCAGTTATCTTCTCTTCATACACTTAAATGCCTCTAATTCTTCTTATCAGAGCGACGGCTGATCAACAGCCTGTCACTTGTTAGCTACACTTCCTGCTCCCTGACCTAGACATGGATCACTACCACCAATTACCCCTCTGCTCCTTCAACGTCTTGATGCCAGGCATGTTACTGAGATTCTCTTTTTTCTAGTTCTTAGTCATATATGGCTGCGGATGTTTTTCCTCCATACCAGACCTGTATCAGCTACCGTACAAGTGGAAAAATATTTAGTGAATATAGCGGTTTGAAGGAAATCACAAATAATAAATATTACTGAGCTTCCACTGGAGTTGTCACATCATGACAACTTTTCGGAGTTGTCATCTCATAGTTAATAGAAAACTCCCTGATGATCGTAGGCATGTTCGTGACTTCATAAACGCCGTTTTCTTCGTTGAGGAGGTATTTCCACTCCATTTTTAAAATGGACTCCATCCAAAAATGCTAACATCTTTTTTCGTTATTGTGTTCATTTTGGGAAAGCGTTAAATATTTCTACCGCTAATGATTCTACTCTTACAGTAAGTTACGTGTACTTCTGTACTTCATTTAGATTCAGAGATTTCATGAAGTCTACCGTGTTGTGGAGGCTTTAGGAGAAAATATTATGTATGACGATTCTGACTAGTTCTCGTACTTACAGGTCGGTGTTCCTCTCTACGTCCTGCCTGACAGAATCCCGCCGCCTCATCGGGACAGACTCTGTATATACGACTCTCCTCCTCCACACTCCCCTGTTACAGCACTGATGGATTAGTGCAGTCCGCTCAGTGATGTGTCCTCCTCTGCACAGGCAGAGCTGAATATCAGATAGTCACGTCCTGTTGCCAATGCCAAACCTTTTTAGATGTATCATTGATTAGACACCTGCTCCACACTCTCTTTATTAGCTGTCTTCCTGTGACAACTGTGACAGTTTATGAGACATGTCACCGATGGTGATGAGGCTCACCACCATAAAGAGAGTGGGGTGAGAAGCTGAATAGAAGTCTGTGTGAACTGCATTCGGTTTTTTTATGTGAGGACAACTACTGATAATGGGCATACTGCCAGACTTGTCAAGCGCTCTCTGCTAGCAGCCTTGCAGTCTCTGTTCATGTCATAGATACGCATGCAGGCCTGCCGCATGCAGCATGTCTATTATAAGCTGAGGTTATGTACAGCGTGGAAAAAACTGGAACATATAAAGCTGAGACAACCATTTACTTATTGATGTTATTGAGATCTTTGATAGAATATACATGTATCTCCTCATATTCTGTTCAGGAGCCGAGTCAACATATTCATCTTTGCAATGGTTACGTTTGTGGCAATGATTTCCTCTTTATGAAGACTGTCAATGTAAAGGAATTCCCCTTATAAGTTTCCACGTTGCTAACTGTCTAATGGCACACGTAACCCCAGACTCCCACTAGTTGGGAGCACACCTACTCGATTATGGCGTGATTCAACCACCACGTGGTAGAAGCTGTGGGTTTTGGGCTGCTTTCGGAACGTTGGTGTGTGTTTAGACTTGTTTTATATATTCGCTTGCACCGCTTGGTCCCTAAGCACTGATTGGTCGGCCTGCGCATGACTTATGCACGATCAGCAATGTGATTGGCTGTTCGAATACCACCGCCCACGGTGGCGTCGTCAGGTGTGCTTACGCTCGCTTGAAACTACACAGCTGCTACAGCCTGCTCTCCAGTAGGTGTGCTCTCAAACACATGACCGCACTCCAGACGCCTCAGTTACTGTATTTGTGATGCACCCAGCATGTACTAGGAGTGACGATTGCACTCTGGTTTTTCGATCAATGGATTCAATCCCGGGCAGTTATTGAAATCCTTTGATTATATTAGCGCTTACTGCCCACTCATGAAATGTAAGCATGTACTCAGAATTAGAATCCTCCCCTCAGACTGACATCGATCTCCTAGGTAACCGCTAGCATGATAGCTAGGAATGGCAGTAATTACAACTCCTTTCACTGTAGCAGTATTTTCTGGGTTTCGAGTAAATAAAAGTATGTCTTGAGAATCATAGATTCATGCGCCAGACCGACCTTCAGCTTCAGTTCCTATGATACGGATGCTACAGAGTGCCAGAGAGACAGTTACTAAAACAGCATCTAATATTAGCTATGGCCATCATATATGCATGTCACATATACATAACCATAATGCGCCATGGAAAATTGGGAAGACGGGAGCAAAGGGGGAAATTGAGATTCAGGGGTAGATAGAGGAGCAGGGGTAGATAGAGGAGCAGGTGTGGATAGAGGAGCAAGGGTGAATGGTGAGTCTGAGATGGACAGCAAGGGAGGGAATGATACATATTATTTGGGAGACAGGGGTGGATTGAAAGGCTGAGCGTTGGGGATGCAGGGTGATTTGAAAGGCTGGCAAGAGGCATGAATGAATGGATAGGTAGGCAAGGGAGGCAGGGATGAACGGAGAGGCAAGGGGGTTGTGGGTTAGGGGTGCACATAGAGGTAGAGAGAGGCTTCGGTGAAGGCAGTGATAGCAACCGAGGAATGAGGTTGGAGAGGTGAATGAAGCAGCAGCGTTAAAGACATAGGTAAGTGAGGCAGTTGGGAATAGAGAGACAGAGGGGCAGAGGATGGGCAAGCAGGGTTGGATGAAGAGGTGATGGTGAGAGAGGAGTTCACATAAACAGAGAAATCACCATGTAAACATGTTTTCAGGATCCTATACTTCAGACTGAAGTTAATTTCCTACATATGGATACTACTACGTTAGCTAGCCAGCACTGTTATCAAAGTCTTTCACCTCCAGTACCACCTTCCGGCTTTCATGAATTATAAACATGTCTTGACAGTTATCAACCCGCGTGTCAGACTGACTTTCATTTCCTATAATATCAACGCTACAACGCTGCATGGAAGAGCTGTGATAATGGATGACGCTGCTTGGCTGTAATTAAAGTACCAAAGTCATAAGATATCTAAATGAAAGGTTTTAATGAGTTTCAGAGTAGATTTAATAAGAAAGCATCCAGTCTACTGATCACTGTGCCACGGGAGAGAGACTGGTGAGGAGCCAGGAGTGCTGAGAGGCTGATCTATCCGAGCAGCGCCACATCGAAGTAAACTTAGGTAAGTGAAGGTTGAACTGAATCATCAACATCCCAATTGTATGGATCAATCATCAATCATTCAACACATTCATAGTCAACTGTCACTCTCAGTTTCCACAATCTTTGCGTCAACTGCTGCTAAATATTGATTGGTGCTTTGATCTAAAATGGCTGCACAAATTTTGTGCACTTGGCACTTGGCACTTGCATTACTATATGATCATCCACATTAGCAATGTTATAGTGTTATATAACAAGCTTTCTATTTCACAGTCAGCACTGGTTATGCAGAAGTCAGACCTAATATTTCGACATCGCCATGATTTCTGCCATACACATAGTTCCACATAGAAAGTAATATCTGCTGATATTTTTAGGCTCTCAAGATCAGAAATGGTTCAGAACTTCACCAGTACCAACACCTCCGTTCTGGATGGTGTTGAGAGATTTCAATGTACCAGACCTCTAGAAATATATACTGTGATAGTAAATGTGATTTCTTTCCTAATCAATAGCCTCCATCTGTGTATAATCTCACAGCTGGAGGCTCTGAAAGGAACACAATACCGCTTTGTCCTCATGAACATCGCTCTGGCAGACATCGTAATCGGCATTGTTTCAGTTATGTTTTTCAGTTGTTACGACTTCTTTATATTTAATTATGCTGCCGGAGAGCCAGAACTGAGAATTCCTCTCATGATTGTGATAATCTTCTTAAACTACATCAGCTTTCATGTTTTTCTTGTGGCCAGCATAGAGAAGTATGTAGCCATCTGCAAACCATTCAGCTACCAGTCTTCAATGATTGTCACGAGGCTGCCTGTCGTCTTTGCAATAGTTTGGTTGTACATTTTTACATCTGGCACCGTTACAACCGTCATCGAGGTACTGGACCTCATACCGTGGCTGGATGATTTGGGAATGGCCGCTTTCCGGACAACTATTTTCGCCATCATTCCGAACCTCCTATCGGCCATCCTACTCATCAAGGTTTATGGAGAGCTGAAGAGAATGAGGAGCCGGTCACAGAATTCTGCCGAGGACAACGATAAGAGGAAAGCAGCTATGTATCTGATCATAATCTTCACCCTGGAAATGATCGTATTCCTCCTGAATTCCGTTTGCATGATCATTTTCTACACGACTAAAGTAGTGTTAGGTTTTAAGTTATGGCACGGGTTCATAAAAACGCCTTACACCATTCTCAACACCGTAATCTATGGCTGGAGAACACAGTCTTACCGGCAGCGCGTACGCAAAGTCACTGGCTGCCCACAACGTCAGGTCGGGAATGTTGAAGGATAACCACCAGCCGCAGTAGACCCGAGATATATGGCTGCCTGACATTTGACACTAGTAACTCTCGAAGTAGAAAGGAATGACTCAGTTATCTGCCACTGGTGATCTAAGTTTGAAATCCTTCACTGAAGAATTCACTAGGACTTTCTATCATTGTGAACTTGTCTTTTGTCGAGACAACATGGTATTGTGCAATTACAGTTCTGTGCGTCAGAATCAAGTGAGATGTTGTAATCTACATTTGTTCATATGGTTCAATCAAGTATTTCTGTACCAGTGTCTGTCTGTCCACAGCTTTATGCTTTCAATTTTCCTGTTGCAGTAGCTTTAATACATTGAAATATGTGGTAATGTTGCTATGCTGTTAAGTTGCCTTCAAGCTCTCTCTCTCCAATAGAATTCCAGTAGAAATGTGAAACTTTGAGGTTTCCAATGCTGAGAGATGCTGTAACACTGGATTTCAATATTCTGACAGACCGAACCACAAGTTACTGTAACTCTGGCAGTGCTGCTCGTGGTCATACGTCTATCTAACTAGAGAGAGAGAGAGAGAGAGAGAGAGAGAGCACAAAATTGTACGATGAAATTGAGGAATGATGATGAAGTTTTGCGCAGATCTCAATCCGTCAGCAACAGAAATTCAACTTGATAGGTGCTTAGAGGCGGAGCTTAGCGCAACGACAGACCTGAGCAAAGCAAATGTGTAAAATATGATGCTGTGCATGACTGTGGCCTACATTCACAGGGTGACACAGCTGAAATGTGCTGCTGACAGGGTAACTTGCGGAGCACTTGAGCATAGCAGAAGTATGAAGCTATAGCCCCAGAGGTGCTCCTCTTTCGGCAGGTTGAGGTTCGAGACCTCTGAGGACTATTTTGGTTTTGAGGATGCTGTAAGAGCTACTTTCAGTCTATCACTACCTCCCTGGTCCCTTGCTCCCTCTCCACATATTTTTTCTAGCTTCTACGATTTTGGGTGGGGAGTTGCCCCCTCTCTTCTGTATAGTAATTAATTTATAACAAGTGGTAAGAGATAGCCTTGGAGCCGTGATTTATTACTCAGGAAGAATAGGCTGAGAATTGTTGCTATTTGGGCTGTTTGAGTTTGATTCCTTGTGACTAAATCCCTTTGTCTACATGTAGACCATCTATAGTCTGAGAAATGAGCTCAGCGTTTAGACAAGCTGTAACCTAAGGGTACAGTCATGAAACCAACATTCGGGTGAGACAGTGAGCTGGGCTCTTCTACAAGAAGGCAACAAGTGACTGTGTGGACGTGGATTGTCGAGTCGTACGGAGAGAGCCTGCAGGTAAGAGAAATGAGGACAAAGATCAATCCTGTGACTACGGCTATAACCAAACTCGTATCCTCAAACATTATCAAACCAAACTATCGCAGCCTCTTCATCGATCTAGTTTCTATCTCTCGTACATAAATTGAAAGTACTGCCCATTACAGCTGTACAGGCTCCTCACAACACACCTAAAATTGATTTTCGCATGTCACCTGTACCTCGTTTACTTGATATTCACACTTTACATATTAGTGAGCCTCTCTCAGAATCGACTCATGTGTGGGCTGACTGCTGTCTGGAGGAAGGAACCCGACTGGCTCCCTAGTCTGTGATACTGGTAAGTAATAATGACTCTGTCACTGATAGTCACTGATAGTCACTGATAGTCACTGATTGCGTGCGAGTGTGAGTGTATCGCCGACTCCGCACCGATAATACTCTGCAGACTTCACTGCCTGATCCTCACAGTATTCATCGGTGATGTTGACTCCCTCTAACCGAACTGATTGACGTCTGGCAGTATGAACCTAACTGATGGAGCCTCACTATTTACATGCAGTCCACTCATCTGCTGCTGATGATTCGCCACCGAGCCGGCTGGCTTCTGCTATAGCTACACTCCCAATTGGACATCAGGAAGAATCCTCTTCTCCTCTCTTAGACCAGTCGTATTTCGTACGTGTACGTGTACGTGTATGTGTAAACAAGCAGACGTCAGATACAGCGAGTACAACTGCAGACAGAACCAGAAATAATTCTCAAACTTCGAACGCTAATTACCGTTGTCTGATAAGGATAGGGAAACGTTACAGGAGAAGACAACTCTACAACTTGCTGAAATCTTTGCAACCAGTGAATCCAGCAGGTGTATTTGCAGCCAATGAGCTGTAAGAATCTTGAAGAATTTCTTCTCACAGTACAAATGTTACTTACCCTCGTCCGATGTGGGAATCCTACACAACAGGGGAAGACAACTCCAATACTTGCTGACACCCTTACATGAATGATTAACCGCAAGAGTAGCTTCGGTACGTGAACTGTTAGCATCTTCAACAGATTATGGACAAACATTAGTAGAATAGCAGACCATCACGCTACCTGCAAACAAACAAACACGTGATCAATGATATCAACAGCTGAACCAGTGCCGTACTACATATAACGCGGTTGCAGCTCCTTCCTTTCTCACAAGTAGCCGATTCCATGCCTCCAGTGATTGACTAACCTGATTGGCCCGCCTGGGAATACCAAATGCAACAAAATGCAATTTCCAGCTGTAAGGCTGTTGACAAGTTTATGGATGAATCTATATGTGTAACAAACACATGATCAGTGATATCAATACACGACTTGTCCAGCGATACCAGATGGAATGACAGTAATTAAAATTTACAGTAGAGTCACCTGACAGGTTTCACTTGTAGTAGCTGACAGCGAGACTGTAAACCAGTGTGTGATAATGTCGTACAGACAAGAAACGATAGCTCAGCCTTACTATCCATACACTGACACTCGTACTGCAGGGTAGATAACAACACGCTGTTCCTCATTGTCCCTGGGTGATTTTCAGTCAATGGGAGTTATCAGCTCCTGAAAGGTTTTATATAATAGGCATTTTTGGAGTTACGGACGCGTCCACTCACCCATGTGTGGCATGTGAACGTTTACCAAATGCTGTTTAGCTAGTTGCCATCGATTCATAGTCGTAGGAATTACTAAGCGCGTTTCTCTACTAGTGTCACACTGACCGTAGTTAACCACGTATAAAATAGCTCAGCGAGAACGGCAAACAAAGTGTTCACTATTTACTACCACAACAGCTAGCTGTTGCGCTAAGCGTTCCAAGTGTCCTGGAAGGTGCGCCACTCCGAAAATTTCTAAATATTGTTGCCTGGAGTATTTTTGTGGTGGACAAAAAAATGCCTCATTGAAAAATTTTCCTCATAATTCATCACTACCATAAAAATTCCGCAAAAAAACTCACAAAAAATTACCTCTCAAAAAAATCAGTCTGTAGTATCCAGTAAAATCATCAGACTAGGTGAACTTTAACCTATGCATACAGTCTAAGACCTAATGTACCTATGCATACAGTCTAAGACCTAATGTACCTATACATACAGTCTAAGACCTAATGTACCTATACATACAGTCTAAGACCTAATGTACCT
>ERZ1740065.2578-NODE-2578-length-11288-cov-11.609721_pt1 | contig 11288 bp, 12 predicted proteins | sample MGYA00581738_ERZ1740065 | MGnify/ENA primary metagenome ERZ1740065 (study PRJEB43018, sample SAMN04849749) | marine metagenome | isolation source: floating plastic debris | place: Pacific Ocean | collected 2008-09-01 | study: EMG produced TPA metagenomics...
CTGCGTGAGTGGTATACAATTGCACTGCGTGAGTGGTATACAATTGCACTGCGTGAGTGGTATACAATTGCACTGCGTGGCTGGGATAGAGAAGGAGGTCTGCTTTTATTTTTGTTAGTTTAATTCTATTACTCATTTCTCCTATGAAACCAAGAAATAGCAACTAATAAAGATCAAAGGTTAAAATATTTATATTAAGACATCTTTCCTGGTCAGACAAAAATAAATATTATTTCCTAGAGAATAGAAAATCACAAAATAGTAAGTTCTATCTCGCTATGAGGAATGGCAGGTAGAGCTGGCTAGTCTCAGCCGACCAATCACCATCTGACCTCGGACTTGTGCTCGTCCAATAAGCTCCACCGTTTGATGGTCTCGTAGCCAAGGATGATGAAGAAGGAGAATATCGTTGACTGAGTCATTCGGGCAGTGATAGCCTTAGTAAATAGCCTGTAGCCTTCGTACTTCCACAGGTTGGCTAGGGTGGAGTAAAGAGTGCCCTTACCCGTCACCTACAGATAGGATGGAATCATTATAAACTGCAAAAACGGTACAAATTATGGTAAATAGTAATGGTGTTATTACTGTTGTTTAGTTGTTTCCATGACAGCAGACAGGAAGTCTTGTCATATAGGATGGAGTGGCAAGATTTGAACCTCACAACTGACAACTGGATCATAGACTACGTTCCATCCACATTTTACTGCTTCTCCCCCCCCTCGCTCCAGGGTTTAGAGCTTCATATCAATATATAACCCCTAACGCTGACTATAATTCATATCACACTATCTTTGGAGTTGTCTTCCTTTGCACAAGCTTATTGACAATGGATAGGAATTCGATCCACAAAATTATTTTCACTTTTCAGATTCACACATAATTTTAATGACGCAATAGTTGAGGTAAAATGAAATACCGAGCAATAACTCTGGGTACACATTGGGTAAACATTGGGTACATATTGGGTACATATTGGGTACACATTAGGTACATATTGGGTACATGTGGGGCCGAAAACTGCCAACTCCATTCAAGAGATAATAATTCCTGATACAAACAATTTTTGCCAGTCAAGCACAACAGAAAACCATATCACAGACTTACCGGTCATAAATGGTCATAAATGGGATGGTGTGTACTGTATACGCAAATATAATTGCGATTGAGCATTAAATGCACTTTTCAAAGAACTCATTTTTTCGCACTTATTCTACATCGCATTTATTTTTTCAGAGGATGTGCAGCTCATTGCAGTCAGTTGCAAGATCGCAATTTTTACTCATCGCATTTATTTCTCAACAGGCATTTATTTTTCTCACATTTATTTTTACTTCTACAGTGATAAGAATGAATGTAGTTGTAGGGAACTTATAGGACTGTGGTATGATAGGAATGAGTATAGTTGTAGGGCACATGCACCAACCTGCAGTCTTGTGCGGCTGACGTCTAGTGGGTTAGTGATGAGCGTGGCAGTACAGCCGGCTAGCGGTCCAGCAACACATTGGATGGAGAGGCGAGATACCCAACCCGGTACCAGACTGGCCAGCAAATCTAGGATCACAGACTATTATTCACTCTACGGCATCAATAACAGAGTAAATACCAGCTGGCTAGGGAGAGAGACACGTACCGGAATAGTGGTCATAGAAATACCACCAGAGGGCGCTGTGGGGCGCGTATACGAGGAGAGAAACAAAATATCCCTTGTAGAAGCCCTTGACACCGTGGTTTTCATATACGGCCTTCATCACCTGGTATGACGTACCTATCCTGCAATGAGTAAGTACAGTGAGCAGAGTAAGTACAGTGAGCATAGTATGTAGAGACATGCAGCAGCGCTGAAAGGTCAGTGACCTGGACAGGTTTCCGTGTAACACCACATCAGGAAGGATTGCATGAGTGGATCAAATGATGAATTCAACAGCATCACGATATGGTTAGACATTCGCTCCTGATACACCACACAGTTACTGAACTCTACACTATCAGGAAAATATCAAGTATGTCCATAAAACTATAGCAAGGTTTTACAATACGTTGGTATACTTAGTGTGTGATTTCTTGGCTGCTCCTAACTTGAGTGGGTTGAGCTGTGAGGTGGAGGCAGCCGGCCCGCCTTTCTGACTGGTGGCACTGTCCTTCTGTCTGCCTATCATCATCATATGCTGAGTTATTATGTCTAATGGCACGACAAACGTCTGACTAGCTATGGAAGCACATCCACCAGACACGAAACTCTTCACTCTCTTCGATTCTACTGAGTTCTCGCTCAGTAAGAGCCGGCTCTGCTCGTACACTGTGATGTAAACCATCTACAACACGAAGCTAGTAATCAGACATGTGATAATTACAGAGAGTAAACATCATAGATGGAAAACTATCCAACGAAGAATGACTGGGAGAAGAGAAGGGACTTGGCGATACTGCACTGGACAAGGTAAGGAAAATAGTAGAGATGATATTCATAAAGTAACTTGAGAACAAAGTGAACTGCCGGCCGGCGTCACTGACAGGCCGGCGTCACTGACAGGCCGGCGTCACTGACAGGCCGGCGGCACTGACAGGCATTGCGTGATGTCACGACTGTAGATAATGTAGCTGATTGAATGCATTGAATGAGAAGTTCGCTAACCTCTGACTATGATTTACAGGAAAGGAGACAATGAAGGTCAGAGGTCAATATTTGACAATATAAAGAGTAGCGATCAATGGGGAGTTGATGAACTACTATTCTACGATTTGATCAGTCTCACCTTCACCTTTAGGTTCATATTCATTCAAGAGTACGTGGGCCTAGTCAAAGCATTGATTTGAACGCTAGCTGAATTAAAAACCTTGTGCCACAGATGAGAGCACTGGACTAGATGAAGACATGCGTGTATGTACTTAAAACTGCGAGTACAAGGTCAAAGGTCAAAGAAGCCAACTCCTTTATACTGATGAAAGGATGAGAGAATGATAGGGCGTGGATGAATGGGACGTACCTGAGGGACCGTAAGGAGGGAATTCACCCAATAACCCCTGTACAGCCCCGCAATGCCTTCCATCTTCCCAATCTTCTTGAAAGCATCCCAAGTACCATTGTACAGTGTCTTTTTACTTTGAACTTGCAATCGAGTCTTCACAAGACTCAATGGGTACAGACATGTCCTAATGCAAGCTCCTGATACCAGCGCCAAAGGGTAATATTTGTTCTTGTCCATCATGTGTAACTCGATGACTTGAATGTTTCTGGCATCCGTAATCTCGGTGGTCTCGGCCATTGTAGCAGATATTACTGATGTGCTACAAGACAAGTACAGGCTTTACTACACGCCGGATCCACACGAAAGACTGGTAACTTTATCCGACTGACACTACAATACGACCAAGGATAAAATCCATCCATCACGACTTGAAATAAAATAAGTAGGCAGTTTGGTTTACCAGGTAAGCGTGTACCAATAACGGTAAGAGGGCAGCTCTTAGCAACAAAACATCTTGGCAGCTAGCTAGGGGATGTCTCAAAACCCCACCAGCGCATTTGAGTCCCCCCCTAGCGACCTATCCTATTATATCTGAAGTCAGAATAAGCTATTTAAATATGATTAGGTTCGGATCTAGAACAACAGTGATGTTGAATATATTGATCAGCATATTCTAGGGAACAGAAGCTGCTATTACAACATGACATGTTACAAAAAGCAGATTGTGTAAGAGAAGAACGAATCTCTTTGTAGCGTTATTCGATATTGACTTACCTACCAAGGATACTATTCAGGAGATATATGACCTAATTGCACATGTACCTAGTTGTAACAGCTGTTATGGATAGTCAAATGGCGCATATGACTCCATTTGAAACCGATTAAGTAAGAGTTATTCATCAGCGACATTCATCTCACAGCTGAGAACATCGAAGTGCTGTAACAAGCGAAGCGGTGGTAGCATATCTATGAGAAATATGAGAAATAATATGAGAAAAGGCCAAGCATTATCGAGATTGAAGATTGAAATAAATGAAGGAGGATTAAATTCTGTCAACGAACAGTCAATAGAAATTATTTTGGTATTGTTAAGGTACATGACTTTTATTCCGCGAAACCAATTTTCTGTCTACTGATAACTTCCCAACGTGCGAATTCAACTTTTGCTTCGTTTAGTTGATCTGGTCCAGTTGCTTTTTTATACGGTCCTGGGTATCAACCTGTAGAGTAACGAATACTAGATAGCTGACGGTCTGACTGCATTAAGCCAGTGAGAGGTTGCGTAGTATGAAATTGCCGACACTGATTGAATGACTATTTCATGCTTGGTATGACGGTATCGTATTGGATCCTCTGTCTAACAGGAGTTTGGTGTGTAGTGTGCTTATTAGACATCTACTTTAAGGTACATTACGGTTAGAGTCAACATTGGTCTTAAATTATTCCTTGTGAAACTAATATATCAATCTACTTGTTAGAATTATTCAATAAAGAATTGGCGAGATACGTACCACAAGATCTGCAGCGAGAAAGGGCTCAGCGTCCAGAGTCTAAGAATACAGTGGTACACCAAGGTCTTTAACTCAGTATTTCAGCGATTATCTAGGATCAAGCCTCACTTCCTGGACCTGTGGTTCAGTCTGGGAGTCTATGTATCTATCATCTGCTGCTTCCTTTCGATCGCGTTACTGACTATCGTCCCCCTCAATACACTGTTCAGATCCCAAAAGGCCGAAGATCAAATTTTGAAGCCAGTAGTAAGTTCTGATTGTGTAAATTCTTGCTTTGAAAAGCCCATGCAGGCGTTTTGTATTGTTTTCATCGGTTTTCCTGCTCCATACAGATTCCCGGAGTCAATCTGCCCCAGAGTGACATCGGCTACTACATGATCACTCTATTCCTGAGTGCAGTTATACACGAACTGGGACATGCTGTCGCTGCCGCACGGTAGGAGAGCAGTGCTTAATCATAGATTGTACTACTATCTGTGCAATTTCTCCATTTCACCATAATATCCTGTAGCATCTAAACTGCACAGCCTTCCTTTGCTATGCCTGTATAATAGACAACCCGCTTGAATACGTACGAATATCCAAAAGCCAGATCTATCTGCCGTATCGTCTTATGCTTACCGCTATGTGTTTTTTGGGACCCACTAATGGTAGATTGTTGATGATCTACTAATTTTTTATATTCGCAGGGACAATGTGAAGATAAATGGATTTGGGATCTTTGTTCTCGCCCTCTATCCTGGAGCGTTTGTCGATATGCACAGTGAATCTCTGTTTGCTACCGACGCCTGGAAACAGCTCAAGATTTTCTGTGGCGGAGTTTGGCACAATCTAGTCATATCGGCAGCGGGACTGCTGACTCTCCTATGCCTGCCCAGTCTGATCTCTCCACTCTACTCTGTACACGAGCATCTGGTAGCCGTCTCCCACACGCCGGTGAGTTAGGGATCTGGTAGCTGTCTCCCATACCAGTGAGTTAGGGATCAGTGTTGTCTGTCCCAATTATGAAATTGTGTTGAATGAAGATGAAAAACTTAAAATTAAAAACTATCTCATGATTCTACGGATTGTTTTATTCTTCTGCTGTTGCTTCTGATTTTTTTTAAATTAGAAAGTAATGAATATAATAAAAATAATAATAAATGAAATAATAATAATAATAAATGAAATGATAATAATACTAAATGTGATAATAATAAATATAATGATAATAAAGACCAGTTTGGTTTAAAAGATTTTTCATAGGAATGAAAAAGAAAATAATTTACACCCTAAATCCTTCTTATTTCCTAAATATGATATTATTATCTACTATTTTTTATTCTATATTTCAAACAGGAGTCGGTAGTATCTGGTCCAGCTGGCCTGTATCCCGGTGACATCATCACTCACATAGACGACTGCCCCACTGCGAGGATAGCTGACTGGATCGGCTGTCTCACTACCTCCCTTCAGTCTAACGCCTCTATCTCCTATCGGGTTCCTGCACACCTCACCGAGTCACTAAAGCCTCCCGTACGGCTCACTGGTCTGTATACTACGGTACTATAAACATATTGTATTATACCTTCCTCCCTCCTCTATCTATCGCTATCACTATGTGATCTGTATCACTGTCCCCATCATTATCTATGTGCAACGCTCTCCACCAAATCACTCCTCCATTCACCAAGCAAAGCATGGGATGAAGTCTCTTTGGCAGTTTTTACTCTCGTATTGGTATGCGTGCTGATGTCATGCGCCGGTGTTACCCTGAGTTTAGTCTGCTTTCGCCTCAGTCACGTCTGCCTCAGTCACGTCTGATGCGCACTCTGATAGGAGAGTAAAACTGCCATGTCGGCCTCCCATGACAAGTAATGACCTGGCTTTTTTTACCCAAGTTTAAAGATGGGATTTTGGTTATGACTTGTTACATCAAAACACATTTCCAATGTAGATGATTAGAATCATATCACAGCCTGACAGCACTGGGCAGGTGTCATGACAGTGCTGTCAGTGCTTGGAGTACTGTGTTTCGTTATTGTGTACAGCGACAGCACCAGTGTAGGCATTGGTATCAGTAGGGATAGGCTCGTCACAGAGTGTCCTTGTAATGAGATACTGAGGTATTTAGTTTGGTTAGTTTAGGTAGTATGTGATTGTAAGCGTAGTATGTGTGATTGCTGATCCCTTAGTTCATACTAGTGCTCGTTCGATACACGATACTATTCAATATCGGAAAATCGATCGATCTTAGGCAGCTTTGAGAATCGAAGAATCGGAAACAATCATTATGAAATGGTTTTACACTGCTCTTTATCCATAATCCTTCAGCTATCATGTAAACCAATCACAGGAGCACAGCATATTAGTGACATGTTTACAGCCTCAAGAAGGCAAAACCATTCTGAAAAGTCAATCAAATTCTGTAGCTTTGTGATTCGTGATTTCACTGTAAATCAACCTCAAGAATTTAAATCCAATATCAAACCTTCTGAGGGTAAATCAAATTGATTCTTGGAATCGAACCAGCACTCGTTCATATTGCAAACACTTCATCACTTCTTCCTGATGAGCTGGCTGTTGACCTTTTGTAAAGGGTTAGCATAAGGAAGTACTATCTGTGACATGTCACAGCCATGTGATAACAAGCTCTGTCTGTTATTAACTCGGGTAAAAGTAAACATAACAGCAATGTCTACAAAGCCCACTGACTCACACCTACAACTCTCTCTACTCGACAGACGAGGACTGCGAATGTGACCAATCAGAGAAGCACATTTGCTATGAGGTGCTGTCACCAACTGCTGACGCTTCCAAGGTAAAACTGACCCTCTATTACCGTCTGATGACTAGCCAACCCGAGCACTGAGACACGAGTTCTCCCTACATACACACTCATATACATCTATTGTGGGCAAGAGTTTTCTTCTCAAAACTCGCATAGAAGTAGGCAAGGAAAGACAACTCCATAAATGTGAGCTCAACAGACTCGGACACATTTCATGCTACAGTAAGCGTGGTCATTATTTTGGCCCAAATTATAACAGTTTGAAGTGAGAGCAAATGATATCGGCTGTAACAGTACCGGATTGGGATGTTCGACATATAGGCTTACCAAGCTACATACAGCTAAACAATATTGCTGAGCAATTCCGTACAAATGTTACAAATAGAACCTCATTATAGTTAGTTACAGCAAGTGCATATGTAGAATCCGTGGGATTGACACTGCCTCTACACATAATGAAGTAGCGACACCAGCGAGTTTCTGTGCATCTGTCATAATTCTGAGGCTGTTCCTACAAGATGCACTTGCTGTATCCAGTAGCGTGGAGATCTTAGTTCCTCGTAGGAATGGTTGGGTGTCGCAATAACCGTCACAGCATTGAATTGCGTTGTGCTCTTGCAGAACAGAAGTAACAGCTGATTGTATCTATTTCAGCCTGTTCTCAGATGTCTGAAGGCCAGAGATGTGATTGGTTACGAGCGATGTAGTAAGGCAGAGAGAGAAGGCTGTATCGCTCCGTATCTCAAGTGTCTTGGAGACGATGCCAGGCTCCTTGTCATAACAAGGAAGTCAGGACCTCCAGTCCTATTCCTAGGCCATCCCTCCCACCTTCATCAATCACGTCAGTATCTATAGGGTGCTTCAATAACTACTTACCTGCGGGTTATGGTTCGACAGCAACTTATCTACCTGCAGCTTATAATTCAATAACTAATTCCTTACCTGCAGGCTATGCTGTAGAACTGGGTTTGATAGCGACGGTCTAACTAACAGGCAGTGAAAATAGCGACCAATTAATCATCAGTATCGTTAGCATACAAGTTAGAAATTACGCCCACTGTGCCTTTTATAGGAGTTGTCTTCCCGTTTTTGGGATTGCTATCGTTAGATCGCTATTTTGATTTCTTGATGAATTTGAAGAAAATGCTAACATTTATGTCGTTATCAAGTTTAGTTCTACAGTAGTTCAATAACTACTTATCTACCTGCGGCTTATAGTTCAATAACTACTTATCTACCTGCGGCTTATAATTCAATAACTACTTATCTACCTGCGGTTTATAGTTCAGTAACAGCTTATTTACCTGCGGTGTGAGGTGTTGCATGCCTATGTCCAGTCATACTGTCAGTCATTAGTACCGAGCGATATCACATACATGAATGTAGGTTTGACCGTGATGTCGCCGTCTCTATTTCAGTGATACTGGGTGAGGTTTTGCCCAAATCAAGTTTTGCGCCTTTTAACTTGCCGTACATCGTGGAGAATCTCTGCAAGTATCCTTTTCTATGCTGGGACGATTGATAGACTGTATTTATTTCTTCTCTCGTCATGATATGTTACACTAGTCCTTGACCCAATTGTCAGATACTTTGTGTCGCTGTCCGGTGCGCTCGCCATATTGAATGTAGTACCATGCTATGCCCTAGACGGTCAGTACATAGCAAAAGCCGCCGTAGATCTGCTTATGCCGCGCGTTCATCCAGAGAAGAGAGAGCTGATTTTTACCTTGCTCGTCTTGTTTGGAACCGGTCTACTGCTTGTCAACGTTATTTTAGCCATGTTTATGTTATTCTTTGGATAAAAAAAAAATGGCCGTTAATAATTTTTGATAAATCTTTTTAATGCGATTAATATGTAAAATACTAGAATTTTAAATGACATATAAATAGTTTTAGAGATTGCTTTCTCATTTAGGACGAGTGGAGAGGATGATAGATGAGATATATCAGCATTAGTTTGCAGTAAATCACAATGCTTAGTGCGAGTCAGTCTGTTTGTCCAGGCTCTGTCCTACCAGAGCTTACACTTGTTCGGCGGGTTCATCTTATCGCTAGCCTTGCAGTTGAAGGCTTCACTGAACTCTTTGGTGTTGGAGACAGTGCCGAGGACCCTGAACTGGGGCGGCGTGTGTGGATCAACTTCCAGTTTAGTCAGTGCGTACTCCAGTGTTATCTTCTTACACCACATCTACAGTTGTAGATCAAACATGGCTACCGACTTCCTATAATGCAGTGTCTACATGGTAGTTTTCATCTAACTGAGCGGCGTATGGCTCAGGAGTGGCTGCTACAACCTCAGGCTAGCTAAGAACCCCTGCTAAGAGCCACAACTAAGTGGTCTGTGGAGTGAACAGTCGAAATTAACTTTATATAGAAAACACAACTCCTGTCTCAGTTGATAGAGGACATGGTGAGGTGATATGTGTACCTGACCGTAGGCGAGGAAGAATAGCTGCTGATCTGTGATGTTAAGTCCGGGGAGCTGTTGGGGGGTGAGAGACGTGTCCCTTGATCTCGCTGTAAACGACTGGTACGATAAGGCTAGGCCTCCGTTGTCAGCAATATTCTCTCCCAAAGTCAGCTGACCATTCACCTGATAGAAAGGATGACAATGGTACATATGTCAGTGAGTTCATGGCATACAGAGTAACGGAACGATAGATACTGAATAGTTGGCCACTTTGTACTGATTGTACTGCTGTACGAGACATTGCGAAACATCACGGAATCCATTTTTTGCGAATTCCGTCCACCAGTTGTCGAGGTTGCCGTATTTGTCGTATTGAGATCCTTGGTCATCGAAGCCGTGCGTGAGTTCATGACCCACCACCGATCCAATGCCTCCATAATTCCACGCCCTGAGCCAGACGATAGAGTGAAGGTTATATGCGATTATGAATGCCATAGCGAATGCAGTGGTAGTTCTGGTTTTTGACAGCTCCTAAAACTATGAAACAGGCTGAAGGAAATGCGGAAGACATTTGCATCCATAATATCCACAGCTACCATCGATGAAAAAGCATCAATATAGATATTTTTCATAATTTGGAGTTGTCCTTTCTACTCACATCATCTTGAGTTGCAACAGAAGCAAATGGATTAAAATTTAAATAAAATTTTAACGCAGATCTCAGCTTAAGGGTTTGATACGAGAACGTATGGATTGACTGTTCCAGTGAATACTAGTACGGTACTTGTGTGTTAATTCTCCAGCTAGTAATGTGGTAAGAAGAGGTAATATGATGACTAGTAACGAGGGAATTTGATGGTTAGTAGTGAGGTAATATGATGACTAGTAATGAGGGAATTTGATGGCTAGTAGTGAGGTAATATGATGGCTAGTAGTGAGGTAATATGATGACTAGTAATGAGGGAATTTGATGGCTAGTAGTGAGGTAATATGATGGCTAGTACTGAGTTAATATGATGGCTAGTACTGAGTTAATATGATGGCTAGTACTGAGTTAATACGACAGCTAGTAATGGAGTAAGATGACGGCTAGTAGTGAGACGGTACTTACATTGGGATAGATTTGTCGAATATAGGTCTCCTCAAGATTCCAGCTGGCAGCACTACTAGATTGTGGCTGGGGTCGTAGTAAGCATTTACGGTAGGCGCCGACATCTCCCACCTGTGTGACGTGACAAAACCTGTGACACCGACAACTAAACTCCTACCTCCATCTCCACACCTACCAATTAGACCGCGACTCTACGGTTTCATTAGGGTGACTAGACAAGTAGTTCGGTCATGCTGTAAGTGGCATGCACCCTGGCATAAACTATGGCTGCTTACGTACATGTAAATAACAACTGATTCTCCACCTCTGAACCTCTAATCGAGGCATGAATATTTGCCGACTGACAAAGACAGCAGTTACCATACAGCAGAGGCTACAAGATGAATTACATCAAAGTTATACGAGTCAGTACCCACCCGTTTCCCACCCGCCTGTCTCACAACAACCCATCTCGTACCCGCCTGTATCACACCCACCCATCTCGTACCCGCCTGTATCACACCCACCCATCTCGTACCCG
>ERZ1740065.2579-NODE-2579-length-11287-cov-9.518875_pt1 | contig 11287 bp, 10 predicted proteins | sample MGYA00581738_ERZ1740065 | MGnify/ENA primary metagenome ERZ1740065 (study PRJEB43018, sample SAMN04849749) | marine metagenome | isolation source: floating plastic debris | place: Pacific Ocean | collected 2008-09-01 | study: EMG produced TPA metagenomics...
TCAGTCCATATTCCTGCAAGTGATAGTCGATGACTTCGGCACAGGCCCACTCCGCGTTGCAGCCAATCAAATCGGCTTTGCCATTGCCGTCGTTATCTAGTGCCGTGATCACCTCGGGCCGCGTCAAGTCAGCGAGGCTCTGGATGTTGAGCCGCTCAGCTGTCGCTTTATCGACGAGATACCCCTGCAAAGCGCCATCCGGCACCTCAAACCCCAGGGGCTCGACGGCTCCACCGATGTCTGGCTGTTCCAGGTAGCGATTGTGTAGCGGAAACCAGCCACTTGCCCACAAATCCATTTCCCCAGCCGCCGCCTGTTCGTAAAATTGCTCATTACTAAGGGTTTTGGGCGCATTCACCGAGTAGCCCAACTGAGTCAATAACTCCCGATAGACCTCCGCTTGAAACCAGCCAGTATCCCACGTGGGGCGAGCCATATTGATGGTGGTAGCGGCCTGCCCACTTGGCATCCCTTGTAGCAAGCAGACCAATATCAAACCAAGTACAACCCAAAACAGTCGGGAGATTCGGGCTGTCCGATTGCCAGCAAAAAATTTGCCAATGCTTCGATTTAAGTCATTCAAAAGAGGGAGCAGCATGGGAGAGCGGGACGCTGAGGGTTGCCTGACCATGTTAGATGGCCGACTCCTCTAGTTCTGTTTGAATTGATGGGCTCTCGGCTGGGGGCGATCGCTCAGCGCTTGTTTGAAAGCTTTCGCAAATTCGCAAATATGTATCTACTTGGCGGCCAAGTCTTGCGGAATGCAAAACAACGAGGTGTATGAATCATTCGAGTCCGGCTGTAAGAGTTGCGTATTGCTAGATAGGCACGGACGCGCTCTGGCCTGGAATTAGCTTTGTCTTGGTCGGAGTCATGCCGGATAAAGAAGGAGGCAGATTAAGCTATGTCATGTGGAACTGTCCGCTCTCGCCTCAACACTGTCTAATGCGCCTGCTAAGGGACACCATGATCGACACAAACATGTATTTGCGAAGCGCTACACCACCAGACGAAGGCAAAATCCATCAGCTTTTTTGTGTCCCCGAGGTCTTTGAATATTTGACCGATGGCGAGCCGCCACCGCCAAGCATTACATCCGTATGGATCGATGGTGCAGCTGCCGATCGCGCCAAATATGGTGGCGGACTATGGGTTCTGGTTGATGACGCTGACCAGAGTGTGGGCGGCGTAGTTAGACTCGCCGGTGACGATAACGGAGAACTGGAACTCATCTACCTCTTGCATCCCAGCTTGTGGGGATTGGGGCTCGCGACCCGAATGGCGCACACCGTCATGACGCGAGGCCTTTGCAGTGGGGGTGGTATCGACCATTTGGGCAGGCGCTGACGTCCCCAACAAGGCGTCGATCGCTGTGATAAAGCGATTGGGAATGCAGTTTCGGCGCGAGGTTCAATATCCATTGGGTGCCGGTATGGAGTACCAGATCGAGGCCGCAGAGTTCGATCCGGCAAGAATCGAACTGTTATCGATCGCCTAAGTGCCTATTCTGGATCACCAGCACATTTTCTGAAGTTGGTTGGAGATAAAGGCCAAAACTAACGGGTTGAAACTGAAGCCGGATATTTCCCCTCCTGGGAGGGGCTGAGGGGTGGGTGGATCGCCCGTTAGCGCGACTGATCGGCACCCCTCCGCCTTTGGCACCCCTTCCGAGAGAGAGGATTTGAGGCTCAATAGGCGGGTAAAAGCGTTACTTATTCTTATCCCGAATTCAGATTAAAACTAGCTAGCAACGCAATCATTAGCGTTGAAAAACTGCCGTCCACCTCAATGATGTCATCACAATAGGCGTGGGCTGAAGCTGATTTATGACTGGCTCTTGGCAGGTGATCTGGTTCAGATAAAGAACGTATTTTGGGGGTGCCGTGTGCGACTCAAGATGCCGAATCATAAAGCTTTCAGCTCGTAAATCATGTTGAAAGATTCGCTACCGGTGCGGTTGAGAACTTCGCTGCCGGAGACGGGGATAAAGCCGACTCGCGAGTATAAATGCACCGCCGGGTTATCGCTGCGCACACTCAAACTCACAGCAGAAAAGTGTTCCTTGACATCAGCTAACAATTGGGTCAGTAGACGCGTGCCAATGCCCTGTCCGCGATAGTCGGGAGCGACACCAATTGACAGCTCGGGAATGTCATCGCGGATATAGCCAAACCCTTGATCTGCCTCTGACCACAACCGTAGCCAGGTCGCACCGATCGCGATTTTCCCGTGCCAAGCCCCATAGCCCATATCGCCCGGACGCCCCCACCCTGCAGCATAATGTGCCAAAAGGGGATGCTGTAAGGCTTCGAGAGAAGTCTCCTGAGCGGCATACAGCAGCATTTCCCACACTATCGACTCATCTTTAGAACTCAATGGACGAATCGTGTAATCCATTACTCATCTCCCAAAACTCAAAATTTGCGTTTCCCCAAGGGCCAAGTCCTCAGGGAAGAATCATTTGCAGCCTCGGTAGGCGTCGCCCAGGCATACTCGCCGACTCGCACCAATCCAGAAATTGTGCCCCCGCCCTGCGATAAAAGCCCTCAGCATGAGGGTCGCTTTGAATGAGGAGCGTACTCCCACCGCTGGCAATGACCCGCTGCTTGGCATGTGCGATAAGGGCACGACCGATCCCCTGTCCCATATACGTCGGCTCAACAAACAGAACCTCCAACTCAAATTGAGATATCGATAGGCGTTCTAGGGCATAAAAGCCCATCACGGTTGCTCCGTTCTCAACCAAAACATAGTCAAAATTGTCATCCAGCATTTTTTCTGGGCTGACGGCCAGCTCTTGTCTACAAGCAGCCATGAACTCAGCCGAGTAGCCCCAATGTGCTTTCGATCGCATGGCTAGGGCACTCAAGCGATCAGCATCCTGAGGGGTTGCGGCTCGAAGGGTGAGAGAGAGCTTCATCATGCTGCCAGAATTTCATACCGATTGACAGGGCTTCCTTGACGACTGTATCTAGTCTTTGTCGATGGCGGCCTGTTCACAAACAAAGAGACGCTTGATGTCCGTAGACTCCTGAGGTTGAACCAGACCACAATTGGTGAATCCGGCCTTGATCCCCCCCCTTGCGAGGCTTAATAGGCCGGATCGATAGGCGCGATCGCTCGCCGATAACCCCTATCAGTCAGCGCCAAACGTGTGATCGCGGCGGCAACTTCAGTCTAGGTGTTCGTAAGTTTTTGATTGGGAATTCATGATGAACCTCCTAGGGTTGCTGCCGACGAGCAGCGGGAAAAAGAATAGTCCTGGAAAGCTAGAAACCCACATCTGAGTGATTGGATTCCTGGGCTTAATTCTCTCTGCAAAAAGAGAATGTTTAGGGCAAATATTGACTGCCCACTGTGCGAATTAAGTTCTCGTCAAGCCCATCTTGGGGGCCAAGCAATTCTGACTTTTCCCCACTCCCTGTTTGGTAGATTCCATGTTAGTCGCTCGCGCTAGGCTGCGTCGTTAGGGGAAAGATATGGAATTGAGGCGATGAGTTATTGAAAAGTAAGGTGAAATGGTGGCGTTAGCATCAAAAAGACCGGCGATCGCGGGTCTTTTTGATGTCAGTAGCGTTCAGATAACTCAGCCCCAAACTTGAGTTCTACTGATTCGTTAGACTTGCTTCAGTCAGTTATTAGGAATTGAAATCAGTTATTAGGAATTGAAAAATGACAGGTTGAGTGGAACCGGCTCTCCTAGCCAGGAGGCATGTTCGGTGTGATCTGCCAGATCGTTGCCGGTCAGGCCATGGACGAGAACCGTCAAATCACCTCGATGATTCTCCAGCCACGGAATCACCCCATCAAATTGAGTTTGATCAAAGGCAAGTTGGCAACTCCAGCGAGGATGCGGCCCTACGAACTTTTGGTGTACCCGACCAACCGTCACCTCGAAAAGTTCACCAGCTTCTTGGCAGATAGAAGAGGCTTGCACTACCGAGCTTTCATCAAAATAGACATGGGCATGATAGCGCTCGTAGTGGTTGGTTGGTCGTTTAATCATAGGTGCAATAGCAATAGATACTTCCAGTCTAATGCGGAGTCAGTGCCTTGATTTAGGGGCGTATTCTAGGGGGCGTCATCCTTTTGAGGGAGGCAGCCAGCATCTTATTCGATACAAAAGTAAAAAGGCGCCCCACAAGAGAAAGCAGTAGCCTCTTGCAAGTGTCTTTTTCCTCTCTGTGAGCTTATAGAAGCCGGTTTAGGACTCTCCTGTACCCGCAAAAGCGACGTATCCACCGAGTGAGATTAACCCGACACCGGTAGCGATACGTTGTCGCTTTCTAAGTCTTGGACTCGTTCTCAATTTCTGACCAATGGGGCCTGCCAACGTAATAACTACGAGATCTGCCAGCGTGTTCAAGAAAACAGAGATGCAGCCCAATAGCAAAAATTGCATGAATATCACCCCAGATGGCTCGACAAACTGTGGAATGAATGCGAGAAAGAATAGGGCTGTTTTAGGGTTCAAGACCTCAACGGTAACGCCTTGAAAAAAGGCTTTCTGATAACCCACAATAGCAGTGCCATCCTCGCTGATAAAGGCATCTTGGCTCATAATTGTTTTGATGCCGAGGAAAATTAGGTAGGCAGCGCCGAGGTACTTGACAAGGCTGAAAGCGATCGCTGAGGTTGCTAACACTACCGAGATACCCAAAGCTGCAGCAATGACATGAAATAGGCCACCCACAGAGGTGCCCATAGCTGAAGCAAAACCTTCGGGGCGGCCGCCCTTCAAACTGCGGGTCATCACATAAAAAATGCCTGGTCCAGGGGTTATGGCGAGTATAAAGGCTGCACTTATGAATAAGCCTAGCGTGGCAAAGTCGGGCATTGTAGTCACTCTATATTTGACAACATCATGATGATTTTATTCTGCGGTCGCAAGGATGAAAAATAATGGGCTACACAATCGATGCTGAGGATTGTGTCAGTTGCCCAGTTCTGGTTTGTTGGTGAGAAGTTTATGGCTGGCAAACTCTCTCGCTAACTGTCAGAGAGTGACTGGTTAACGATTTCGAGAATATCCCCGTAATTGCTTGGTATGGTTCATGGATGGGTTCCTCACCTAGGCTTGGCACCATGCAGATTCTGGTCGTCGAAGATGATATGCAGTTATCGGCATCACTGGCGGAAGCCCTAACGGCCCATCGGTATACGGTGGACTTGGTGAGGGATGGTGAGTCTGCCTGGGAACGCCTGAGCACCCTTGACTATGACTTGATACTGCTAGATGTGACGTTACCAAAATTAGACGGTATCAAGCTCTGTCAACGTTTGCGAAATGATGGCTATTTAACCCCCGTGTTGATGTTGACCGCTCGGGATACCAGCTCAGACAAGGTAATGGGGCTCGACTCCGGTGCCGATGCCTATATGGTCAAGCCGTTTAACTTACAGGAGTTGCTGGCGCAGATTCGGGCGCTGTTGCGGCGAGGACAAACCAGTTCTGCTCCGGCGCTGACTTGGGGCAGTCTGCAACTCAATCCCGAAACCTATGAAGTGAACTATGGGCGATCGCCGATTCACCTAACGCCGAAGGAATTTGCCCTATTGGAGGCGCTATTGCGCTCCGGGCGTCGCGTTCTCAGTAGGGCTGCGCTGATCGATCATGTTTGGCCGATGCAAGAAGCGCCGGAAATGGACACTATCAAAAGCTACATCAAGACCCTACGAGCCAAGCTCAAAGCGGCTGGGGCGGCTAAAGACTTGATTGAAACGGTGTATGGTGTGGGCTATCGATTAAAAGCCTTGGAGTAAATCCCAGCCGGACTTATTCTGATCCGGGCCAATGAGATGTTAGGAGACGGCAATAATCTCCACGTTTTCTCCACTAATTTATCCCTGGTTCTTCCACCTGACTTCGATACCTTAAAAGCCAATGTTTAGGCAAAGTCGAGCTTCGATAACTGCACACAGACAAGTCTGAAAATGTATCTTCTGATGCAGTTTTAGCACGAATTCGATTTTCTGAAAAGTGACATTTGCGCTCCTGTCGAGCTTTTATTTCCAAGTGGATGGACTGGGGAATGTTAGCCGCGATCGCGCGTTGCAACCATGACAAAATGAGGGAAATCCGATGACCGAGCAAGATCCATTGCGGTTAGCGACCGCCGCTGGTACTACCGAGGTGATGGAATCGCCCCCCATTGCTGAAGAAACCAAAGGCATTGATATGATTTATGGCTTGCATGCCAAGCCACCTTTGAGAGAAACCGTTGCGGCTGCCTTGCAACATGTTTTGGCGGCCTTCGTCAATATCATTGCGCCTGCCATTGTCGTCGGCAACGCCATCGGTTTAGACCCCACGAATACCAGCTTTTTGATTAGCATGTCGCTATTTATTTCAGGCATTGCGACGTTTATTCAAGTGCATAAAGTGGGGCCGGTCGGGTCAGGTTTATTAAGCATTCAGGGCACCAGTTTTGCCTTTGTTGGCACCTTGGTCACGGTGGGAACGGCTGCCGTCGCTGAAGGGCGATCGCCCACCCAAACGTTGGCCTACATTCTGACCATTTGTATGCTGGGTGCCTTTGTCGAAATCATTCTCAGCTTCTTTGTTGAACCCCTTAAAAAAGTCATGACCCCGCTGGTCAGCGGCATTGTCGTCGTCATGATTGGGTTGAGTTTGATTCGGGTGGCGATTACGGCCATGGGGGGCGGTGCGGGAGCGATCGCCGATGGCACCTTTGCCACCCCACAAAACCTGATTGTTTCGCTGATTGTGTTGACTGTCATTGTGGTGTTGAACTGCCTGCGCAGTAATTTTCTGCGCATGTCGGCGATTTTGATTGGCCTCATTGTCGGGTATTTAATTGCCTGGCCTCTGGGAATGCTCAATTTCAGTAATTTAAGCCAGCTCCCTTACGTCACCGTGCCCATTCCGTTTCGCTATGGCTTTGGGTTTGGCTTTGCCGGATTTATTCCCCTCGCGTTTCTCTACATCATCACCACGATTGAATCGATTGGTGATTTGACGGCGACTTCCATGCTGGTGGGTGAACCGATTGAAGGCAAAACCTACATCAACCGGGTTCGTGGGGGCATTTTGGGCGATGGCGTGAATTCTCTGATTGCCGCCTGTTTCAATACCTTCCCTAACACGACCTTCAGCCAAAACAACGGTGTGATTCAACTGACGGGGGTTGGCAGCCGGTATATCGGCTATTTCATCGCCGCCTTTCTCTTTATTCTGGGCTTATTTCCCATCGTGGGCGGCCTGTTCCAGGCCATGCCTCAGCCGGTGCTGGGCGGGGCAACTTTGCTCATGTTCAGTTCTGTGGTGACTGCAGGCATCAAAATCTTGCATGGCGTCAACTTGAGTCGGCGCAATACCCTGATTTTGATCGTGTCGCTGGGGCTAGGCATGGGCGTGGCCTTTGTCCCCGAAGTGTTAGAAAACACCCCCTACCTCATTCGCAGTGTCTTCTCTTCGGGAATTGCCACCGGGGGCATGACCGCTTTGGTGCTCAACATGGTCATTCCCGGGCCACGAGAGTAGGGTTAGCAGCAGCTCTCTGATTCTGATCGTTCCGACAACACACATCATTCGAGGGGTAAGGTGACCACGATAGTCGTGCCTTGCCCCTCTTTACTATCAATGTGCCAGTTGCCGCGATGGTGTTTCACACAAACGTCCACGATCGCCAGCCCTAAGCCGGTGCCCCCCACATCGCCGACATTGCTGCCCCGCTGAAACGCTTGCTGAATGTGCGGTTGGTCGTTTGCAGGAATGCCTATGCCGCGATCTCTGACTTGCAGCGTGGCTTGATTCCCGTCACTGCTGAGACCGACTTGGACAGCACTGTCGGCGGACGAATATTTGGCAGCATTGGAAAGTAGGTTGGTGAGGAGCGATCGCATCAGCTTCTTATCCCAAAAAGCTTTAATCGGGGACTGATTACCATTCAGCTGAATCGGTTGACTGATACTGATTTGGATTTCTTCCATCACCTGCCGACAAACCGCCACCGCATCTAACAGCTCTGGATTGAACTCTAATCGGCCCACTTCCGCCCGAGTCAGGGTGAGTAAGTCCGAGATTTGTTGGCTCATCTGCTGGGCTGTGAGGTGGATGCGCTGCAGGTTGCTGCGTTTTTGTGTGGTCGAAAGCTGATCGAAATTCGCCTGGAGCGATTCCGTTGAGAGCAAAATGGTGCTGAGCGGGGTCCGCAGTTCGTGGGATGCCATGGAGAAAAACCGCACTTTCAAGTCATTTAGTGTTTTGGTGCGGTCTAGTTCGTTCTGTAAATGGCGAAGGAACAGCAGTAAACTGCCGGTCAGCAGCAGTCCCGTGAGCAGCGTGGCCCAGGTTGCATAGGGGACGTTGAGGGGATACGTGGCAGCGGGTGAAAAGGACACTACCCATTGGCGCTGACCAATGTCTAGCGTCCGAGTGCAATCACTTTGCTGGGGGCACAGGGCCTGACGACGATCTGCCCTGGTTGGTTGATCGCCTGGCACTGCCTGCACCACACCGTCTGCGGCATCATAGCGACCGAGAAACTGCTCCTCTGGGCGGGCATTTTGGTCGCGCAGGTCAAAATCAATTGCAAACGTTAAATCCTGGAGTGCTTCCTCCACCACGTCTGCCACGCGAAACACGCCGAGTAAGATGCCTGTGAACTGCGATTCCCGAGAGGCTGCGGAGGCCGGAACTGATGGCGTTTGATACAGCGGCAGCACTACCAAAAAACCATATTGATCACGCTGCTCTTGCACTAAGCGAATGCGCCCTGTCGCGTGAATGTCACCACTCTCCCAAGCGGGTTCAATCGCTGCTACCCGGGCTGGGCTGGAGTTGAGGTCAAATCCGAAAGCCGCTTCATTGCTCGCCAAGGGGGCGACATAGGTGACTGGCAGGTAGTAAGGGCGCTCACTCGCTCGCTGCAAGCGCTCATCGGTCCCCAGTTCTGTGATTTGAAACTCGTCGTAACCCTCGGCCTGGATCGCCTGTTCATAGGCCCAGCGATCGCCCTGCTGAATCAGGGGAGCCCACTCCAGTGCCTGAATGCCAGGATAGGTGGCCAGCGATCGCGCCACAAACAGTTCAAATTCCGCTCTCCCCACCGCTTGCTGACGCACGTCGTAGTGATCGCTCAGGAACGTCAAAGCGTCGGTGTAGCGATTGAGGCTGCGTTGCAGGGCAATCGCCAAGTTCTCAATCTGTTGTTGAAACCGCGTTTGCTGCTGCGTTACTTCCCAACGGTAGACAAAGAGCATCGCGATCGCCGATAAGCTCACCCCGAAGCTGGCAGTGATACCCAATATCAACCTTCGCCGTAGGGCGGAATCTGGCATGATGTTACCCCCTTGTCAGACACCCAAAATTCACACCCATCTGACCTCAATCCAGCATGCTCAATCTTGCCTGAATCAACGGATCATTTCTGCTTATAGCCAGTCTGAATGAGTTATGCCGTCAGCATCAGAGGGGCTGAGGGTGACACTGATTGTGGATACCGTTACCGCGATGTTTTTTGTGCGCGGGTGTTTTGAGCCTTGCCTGCTCCAGTGGCCGCCAGCATCGTTAATGGCTGGGCAACTGCACCACATCTAAGCGAGAGGCCATCAGTCGATCCATCCAGTAGGAGAGGAAAGCTTGGTTAGCAGTCTGTTCTTGCGGCTCAGTGGTGTCGGGGGCGTGGGGCAGCAACCCCTGTAGCGCCGCTGACGTGACGCAAAACATCGACTTTTGAAAGCTTTGGGTAATCTGCACGCGGACGTCTTCATCGCCGCGTAGGCTGTGACGATAATAGTCAGCTAAATAGTCCGGCAAAAAATGCCGCATGTCTTGCATCAACAGGGTGGGGGGAATGCCGCCGCCGCCTACGGGCACCGGGTCAGCATAGAGCGCTCCGTAGGCAAACCGCGACTGCTCGGATGAAATTTGCTGGGCTTGGGCGTTGTAAGAAACAGTGCCCAAAAAGGGGGTGCCGCGAAAGAAGACTGCTTCCACATAGGGCACGGCGGTATCCATCAAAAACGTTAACCCGACCGATTCTGGGAGCAGGTCAAATGGGCGATCGCCGATCGTGACGCAGTAGGTGATCGGCTGGCTGGCGGCGGCCACCAACCCTGCTTTGATATGGGCGACTACTTCGGGAATAGATTGGATCTGACCCTGATCGTAGCAATCAGACAGCGTCAAAAACATCTCGCTCATGACGGTCCAAAACTGGCCGAGGGCGCTGTAGTAAACAGACTGGCGCACCTGCTCTGGTAAAAAGTCGGGAAAGAGACGATGTAGTCCCCGCAGCAGCAGATTGTTGCCTAGTTTGGCGTGAATGGCTGCCTCACAGCGCTGCTGAAACTCTGGGCTGTCGAGGTATGTATCTAAACCGCCGCCGCCGTGCCAGAGCATCGCGCGCATGCAGTATTCGGCATATTCGTAGTTAATGCGATCGTGCCACCAGTGCTTTAACAGCTTGGGCAGCGTCACCTCACCGTTGAAATATTTGAAGAAGGGAAACAGTAGCAAAAACTGATGGTCGGCAATGTAGATCAGATTGTGCGCATAGGCATCTAAGACCACCCCGTAGCTTTTGAGAATGCCGACCACCTCCATCAGGTTGGTGTCATTGTCGGGCAACAGGGCTTCCGATCGCAGCAGCTTCTCGATGAAGGGCTGCAAGGGGTGCTCGGCAGTTGCTTTGGGCGAAAGGGTGTTAGTCATAGCGCATAGTCAACAGAGGAGAAAATTCAGATGATACCGGGGCTAACCGCTGGGCCACCTCGACCTCAGGCGCTCGCATGGCAAAGGTGGTGACCTCGCTCCAGCGGGATAGCCAGTGGGGTTGCAGTCCCAGTGCGAAGATGATTAGCACTAAGACCAAAGCGGGCCAGCGATCGCGCCAGGCCACCGGCGGCAGCAGGACATCCGGTTCGGTCTGGTCGCTGGGGGGCGTGATCGCTAACCGACCAAAGAAAACGCGATTGACCAGTAGCAGAAAATAGACTGCCGTCAGTCCGGACCCGACCATGCACAGCAGCGTTTGCAGGGGGAACGCTAAAAAGCTGCCGCGAAACACCACAAACTCGGAGATAAAGCCAATCATGCCGGGAATCCCCGCGCTGGCCATGACGCCTAAAATCATTAGGCTGCCGACAATGGGCAATCCCCGTTCAAAGTTCAACAGGCCCCGCAGCACAGTTAAATCGCGTGTGCCGGTTTTGGTATAAACCACCCCCACCAGTAAAAACAGCAGGCCCGAAATCAGTCCGTGGCTCACCATCTGCATGATGGTGCCGAGGATGGCGATGGGCGTGGCCGCCGCCGCCGCTA
>ERZ1740065.2580-NODE-2580-length-11287-cov-4.420495_pt1 | contig 11287 bp, 10 predicted proteins | sample MGYA00581738_ERZ1740065 | MGnify/ENA primary metagenome ERZ1740065 (study PRJEB43018, sample SAMN04849749) | marine metagenome | isolation source: floating plastic debris | place: Pacific Ocean | collected 2008-09-01 | study: EMG produced TPA metagenomics...
CCTCAGGAGCTGAGCCATTGGTGAAGACCTTTAAGGTGAGCCCCAATCCAAATAATGGGGAGTTTGTAGTACTTGTAGAATTAAACGAGTCGGCGCCCATACGCCTCACTTTAATTGGTATAAGAGGAAACAGAATACAAAGAGCTAATGCGTATGAAACGAACAATAAGTTTGACATTCCAATGAATATATTATCGTCTAAGAAAGGAATATACTTTCTTTTGTTGGAAACAAATAATCAAAAAAGCATAAAACGTATTATGGTGAATTAAAAATGGTCAAGCGCCGGGCTTGTACAAAATCATCGCTATCAAAAAAGAAACTATTGAAATAGTAAAGCCAAACATGAAAATCGTATAGCTGGTGCGCAGCATTTTATACTTTTTACCTAATACCTTTCCTAAGAAGTATATGTCTTTGATCATGCTGCTATACAGGTAATCGGCATCCTTCATCATTTCTTTCATACCCCACATGTAGTCATTTAACTTTGAATTATGAAAGTTTCCAAAAAACAAGAGGTTAGTCTTTTTTTCTTCAATGTCTTTTCTTGCAAACTCACCGGATGAAACATTTGGACGTGTGGCCAATACCGCAAAAACTATTGTGGTAAGGCATACTAAAACTAAAATTAAACCCGGTATAAGCAGATGAGGATAGTCTTCAAGTTTTCTAAAGAGTACGGAAACCAGTACTGAGAGTATGATGGAGTTGATGGAGATCATAATGTTGGACTTATTATCTGCCATGGCGCTCAAAGTAAGGTGATTCTTCGAGGTAATACGAAACATAGTTTCTATACCCCTGTCCGGTTTCTGTATTTTGGTTTGTTCAACTTTATTTTGAAGTTTAACTACTTGATTTTCAAGCTTTTCTACATATTTAAGGTCCACTGAATCATTCTTTTTCAGCTTCTTTAGGTTTTTTTTCTTTCTGGGCTCAAGTTTAATTTTGCCGTAATTTGTAAAGTAGCTGTGAGAAGAAATGAACTCGGTATTCATTCGGGTCCATTCATCTTGATCATACTCTTTTCCATTGACCGCTGCTAGTTCTTTTCGAAGTTCTTCGCTTTTTTCATTAAAAGCCCCTGTACTTAGGTGGTAGAGATCTGCATCGCACATCACCTTGCCCAATTCATTTTTTGGTGATTGAGGCATTTCAGTACTTTTTATAATTGCAGCAATTTGCCTTATTTTGGTTTGATTCACCCCCAACTCCGTAAGCTTTTCGTGCATCAACCTAATGCTTTCATCTTCATGATTTTCATAGCCAGAACTATAGCCTAAATCATGATACCATGCCGCGAGAATAATGAGCTCCATATCTTCATCTTCAAGATCTGAGCTACTACCTATCTCAGATGCCGCCGATACAACCTCCCTGGTATGGTCTAAATTATGATAACAATAACCCTCGGGCAGCGTTCCTAGCACTGATTCAGCGTATTCTCTTGATTCTTTGATCAAAATAGATTCTTCCATTATAACTAAAGTAGCTATTTTTCCACTAATACCTCAAGCTTAACGCATGTTATGTGCTTCTATTTGGTCAGAGATATAATTTCTAAGATATTCATAGCGTTTTGTTAGCTTACCGTCTTTTGTTATTGTAGCGCGTTCTATCACTTTCTCAGCGTCATCTCCTAATAAATGCGGAAGGACATTGTCTATCAACTCTTTCCCAAAATCTTGAGATGCATTTCTCGGAAGTTCACATGGAAGATTATCTACAGCCATAACCGTGATATTGCCCTCATCGCTCATGGGGGGTTCTATGGTGTCGTCAGATGGATTATAATCGTAAATAGGATCTTCAATAGTGGTTGGTTTTTTTGTAGACGGAATAGAACCTTCTATGTCACATGTAATGTCTGAAATTACCCTGATTTTAAAATCTTCTGATGCTGCATCTTTCGATGTAAATAGTACTGGCGCCCTAGGGTCCCAAAAAGCTCCGGCAATTAGCACGTCAGCCACGTTAGCATATTTTAGAAAATCTCCTGTATACCTCTCAGGGTGGTTGTAAAAATCATGACGGCTAAAATCTGAGCCGTCCTTGGCTTTGCTGTAATCCCTGGTATTAAGTTGCGTATAAACAGGTTCGTTAAAATATTCCCTGGTGAATTCAGAGGGTGATACGTGCCTGATATTCATGCCATTCAGTACTTCCATGGCTCCTTTGGCCACGCGCCCACCACCGGTTAAGGCAATTTTGATTGCCGGTAACTTCACTTTGCTGTATTCTGTTTTCATATCATCAAGATCAAAACAGGTATGCGCCGGCCTCAGGCGGAATAGGTTGTACCGTTTTCCATAGGTAAGTATACCGTTATACGCTCCTACGAGTCCTGCATAACGGCCAAAAGCCACTATGCGTAAGCCATCAGAGTCTGTCAGTACTTCGTAGTCAATGAGCCGGATATTTTTTTTGACAATAGTTTGCAATAGCCTTTTATTGTATGGCTGCTCTTTAATAGTATGAGAAAAAAAGAAGTAGGTCTTATTTGGTATGAGTTCTTCGATGGGAACTTCTTTTACACCAAAAAAGACATCGCAATCAGACATATCGCTGGTAAGGGTGAGCCCCTGCTCTTCATATTCCTGATCAGAAAATGCGCGTACCTCACTTGATTGAACCTTGACTTTTACTCCTTCAAATTGAGATTGGATTTCACTAGTCTGAGCCGGGGTAAAGGGCACACGCTTATCAATAGGAACTTTACCTTCTTTTATTATCCCGATAATTTTAGACATTAATTATTTGATTATGTAGAACAAATATACACGTTACTGCTAACGTTTTGTAGCGTGCCTATTATTCGTATTTTCACTGTATGCAGTATATATGGTTAGTGTTTTTCTGGAGCATTTATTTTCTACATCACAGTTTATTTTCGAGCGATAGTGTCAAAGCATATTTTTTAGACATTGGCCTTTCTCTTAAGAATCAGCGTTTTATATATACTATTTTCTCAGTGTTGGCTTTACTGCTAATCTTACTCTTCAACGGAGTAATTGGCGGTGAGAAACTACTTATGGAAAATCGGTTGATAAAAGCCTTTGCCTTATTTTTAGCGGCCGGAGGAGTTTTTATTTTGCGGGAAGCATTTAAAACATACAGCCTTCGCGCCTTTGTTGGTTTTTCTGAAGATACGGACCTAACCCTAAGAACAACCGGAATACTACGACATATCAGGCACCCGCTTTACAGCGCCGCCATTTTAATTTTTACGGGATTCGTTTTATATGATAGCCGGGTGTCTTCAATTGTATCGTGGGGTTGTGTGATGGCTTACTTACCGATAGGCATTTGGCTCGAAGAAAAGAAGCTTATCAAAACGTTTGGAGAGCAATACAAGCAATATGCCGAAAAGGTACCTATGTTAATTCCTGACTTAAGGAAAAGATGAACTTAACCTTCGTCACCTTCCGGGTTTTGCTTCTTTTTACCAGATTTAAGTTCCTCGTAATCATCCCTTTCTTCCAGCTTTTTATCTTCCACATTCCGATTTAAAAAGTCGTTTATGTCGTCGATGTTGTAGGTGGTATTTATTTCTCCAAACGAATCTATGCTTATATTTAAACCATCCAGTTCAGGGTTCACTTTAGGCTTTTCGTCTGCGTCTTCTTTCTTTTTCTTTCTTTTAGTCATCTTTTTCTTCTTTTACAGTCAGTAGCTCTACAGCTTTTGCTATCCTTAAATTTACTTCATGCCCACCTAATATTTCAATGATTTTCATCAGATCAGGTCCTCCTCCTTTTCCCGTAATAGCTACTCTTAAGCCCTGCATGATTTGACCAAGACCCATTCCTTTTTCCCCTAATATGCCTTCCAATATGGATTTTGCTTCGACGTTACTCACATTTTCAGTTTCAGACAGTTTTTCAGCAAAAATGGAGAGCGCCTCTACCAGCGAGGCCGTCCATCTTTTTTTTACTACTTTTTCATCGTAATAGTCCGGCGTTGCAAAGAAGAAATCCCCCTCTACCCATAAGTCATCAAGAAACTCTATCCTGTCATGTAAACAAACAGCGATTTCCCTGATTCGATCCTTTGGCAAGGATATGCCTTTGCTTTCGATTCTTTTGGCAAATGCCATGGCTAACTCCTCAGGATCCATTTTCCTGATGTACTGCTGGTTAAACCATTTAGCTTTTTCGATGTCAAACTTGGCGCCGGCCTTATTGATTCTATCTAAAGCAAATTCGTTGATCAGTTCGTCCCTGGTAAATAACTCCTGATCTGTACCAGGATTCCATCCTAATAAAGCAAGAAAATTGATCAAGGCTTCCGGCAAGTAGCCTGCTTCTCTAAAGCCATTGAACTTTTCATCATTTCCATGGGCATCCAAAAATGATCCGTCAATTGGAAAAACAGGGAAACCGTGCTTATCTCCATCGCGTTTGCTAAGCTTGCCATTTCCATCGGGCTTAAGTAATAATGGCAAATGTGCAAATTGTGGCATTGAATCTTCCCACCCAAAGGCGCGATAAAGAAGAACATGAAGCGGTGCCGATGGTAGCCATTCTTCCCCCCTAATAACGTGGCTGATCTTCATTAAATGATCATCCACAACATTTGCTAAGTGATAAGTCGGCATGCCATCGGATTTCATAATTACCTTGTCATCGATAGCCGTGGAGTGTACCATTACCCACCCTCTTACTAAATCATTTATCCTGATATCCTCTTTGAGCGGAACTTTAAACCTGACGACATAGGCATCTCCGTTTTTTAGCTTTTCTTCCACAGCTTCTTTGGGAAGGGTAAGGGAATTCTTCATTTGGTTACGCGTAACACCATTATAGGTTAGTGCGTTCGCCTTGGCAGCTGTAAGCCGTTTTCTCATTTCATCGAGTTCTTCTGCCGTATCAAATGCGTAATAGGCCCACCCGGTATCCAGCAATTTCTGAATGTATTCATGGTAAATAGCTTTTCTTTCCGACTGCTTGTAAGGGCCAAAAGCTCCACCTTTCTCAGGGCTTTCATCAGGAATAATATCAGCCCAATTTAAGCTGTCGTTAATATAGGATTCGGCCTCAGGCACATACCTGGCTTGGTCAGTATCTTCGATACGTAGTATCAAAGCCCCGTTATGCTGTTTTGCGAATAAATAATTATACAGAGCTGTTCGAAGCCCACCAATATGCAGCGCTCCCGTAGGACTTGGGGCAAATCTTACCCTTACCGGTCTTTCCATGTTTAAAATTTTCAGGCTGCAAAAGTAGTAATTCTACTTTCCCGAATAAGTTTAACTACAGATTAAGACCAGGTTTATTTAATGGCGATACAGGAAATCTCTACATTTACATTTTTGGGAAGGCGCGATACTTCAACAGTTTCTCTGGCTGGAGGATCAACTTGAAAATACTTACCATATTCTGCATTAATTCGTCCAAAGTCATCCATATTTCTAATAAAGATGCTGCATTTAATAACATGTTTATAATCCAGGCCGGCTTCCTTTAGTATGAAGCCCAGGTTCTTCATAACCTGTTCGGTCTCTTCCTCTATGCTAGCATTCTGCATGTTACCGGTGGAGCGGTCAATAGGTATTTGACCGGAAATGTAAAGCGTGTTTCCAATAAGAACGGCCTGGCTATAGGGGCCGATGGGCTCCGGCGCCTGGTTACTATTGATGATGGTTTTGTCCATTATGGCTACTTTTGTTATGTTAAATAATATGAAATGAAGATAGGCGTTATCGGTGACAAAACGAACCATGCGGATGTTGATTCAAAATTAGATAGCTACCAAGTGGTACACTTGTCAATAGATGAAATTGATGATATGTCAATTTCTGTAGACTACCTCTTTCATTTTGCTATTGAAGAGTGTCCTGAAGATTTAGATGCGCTTGTGCAGCTCTCAAACACTTTCGTTTTTGTTAATTCAGTTAAGACAAGTCTATCAGAACTGGCTTATCTTCATGATGGCTTAACGTCTAAGATTTTCGGATTTAACGGTTTGCCGGGCTTTTTCAATCGATCGATTTTGGAGGTGACCAGTATTGATAACTCAGATTCGCTTGCAGGCGCTATGGATGTCTTGGGCGTTGATTATTTAGAAGTAGCAGACCGGGTTGGAATGGTAACTCCGAGGGTGATTGCCATGATAATTAATGAAGCCTTTTACACACTTCAGGAAGGAACGGCAACAAAAGAAGATATTGACCTAGGCATGAAGTTAGGTACTAACTATCCCTATGGCCCCTTTGAGTGGATGGAAAAAATAGGTGTTCAAAATGTCTATGAGCTATTAGAATCTTTATTCGAAGATACCAAAGACCAGCGCTACAAAATTTCTCCTTTATTGAAGCGAGATTATCTTATTTCCTCGGTATGAATCTATTCCACTGTAACGGATTTAGCTAGATTCCTAGGCTGATCCACATTGCAATTACGCATTACTGCTATATGATAGGACAACAATTGCAATGGGATTACAGATACCATTGGCATTAAAGACTCATCTGTCTTAGGAACTTCTATGACAAATTCAGCCATTTTTGGTATTAAAGCATCACCCTCTGTGACAACAGCAATCACTTTTCCTTTCCTCGCCTTTACTTCCTGAATATTGGAAACGACTTTGTCGTAAGAGCTATCACGAGTGGCAATGAATACCACCGGCATCTCTTCATCTATTAATGCAATGGGGCCATGTTTCATTTCTGCCGCCGGATAGCCCTCAGCATGGATATAGGAAATTTCTTTAAGCTTTAATGCGCCTTCCAGGGCTACAGGAAAGTTATAACCTCTGCCCAGGTAAAGGAAATTTTTGGCATCCTGAAATCGCTCTGCAACTTCCTTAGTTTGCTGGTCTAATAATAGCGCTTTTCCCACTTTGACAGGAATGTTTTCCATTTCCACCAATAGCTCGTGGTATCTGCGTTCGGTAATGGTGCCCTTTCTATGCGCAACTCGAAGAGCTATCATGGTAAGTACGGTCAGTTGTGCAGTGAAGGCTTTTGTCGATGCCACACCTATTTCCGGACCGGCATGCGTATAGGCTCCTTCATGAGATGTTCTGGCTATGGATGAGCCTACCACATTACAAACTCCAAAGATCACCGCACCTTTTGACTTGGCAAGTTCAATAGCAGCAAGTGTATCGGCAGTCTCACCGGATTGTGAAATGGCAATAACTACATCTCCCTCTTTAATAACAGGGTTCCTATATCTAAATTCGGATGCATACTCTACTTCTACAGGTACTCTGCAAAACTCTTCAAAGAAATACTCCGCTACCAAGCCGGCATGCCAGGAAGTCCCACATGCTACTATTATAATTCTGTCCGCAGATATTAATTTATTGGCATACTCACGAATACCACCAAGAACCAGCCTGCCTTCATTTGCATTTAAACGACCTCGCATACAGTCGCTTATTGATTTAGGCTGTTCATAAATTTCTTTAAGCATAAAATGCTCATAACCACCCTTTTCTATCGCCTCGAGCTCCATGTCTAACGTTTGAATATAGGGTGTGGAAGGTACGTCTTGAGTATTTTTTAGTCTCAGCTCATTGTTTTCGATAATAGCTATTTCGTAATCATTTAAATACACTACTTCATTTGTGTATTCGATAATGGGCGTAGCGTCAGAAGCCAAAAAAAATTCGTTATTTCCTACACCGATAACTAGAGGGCTACCTTTTCTTGCCGCGATCAGCAGATTTGGATCGTCTTTTGACATTATGACTATGGCATAGGCTCCAACAACCTTGGTGAGCGCTAAACGCACGGCTTCTTCCAGTGAGTATTCGTTGTTTAGCTGGATGTCTTCAATAAATTGTATGAAAACCTCCGAATCCGTCTCACTATTAAAAGTATAACCTTTATTAATGAGCTCTTGCTTTAGTGAGCTGTAGTTCTCAATTATGCCATTGTGTATTATAGCAAGATTTTTCGAGTAAGAATAATGGGGATGGGCATTGATATCATTTGGCTCGCCATGAGTGGCCCATCGCGTATGACCTATGCCAATATTACTGGTCAGTTTTTCATCTAGTATGGCATTTTCCAGATCTGAAACACGCCCCTTCTTTTTATATACATTCAAGCCATTATTTAAGAGTGCGATGCCGGCGCTATCATAACCGCGATATTCGAGTCGTTTTAAACCCTTAATAATTACCTCGTGGGCTTTTCTATACCCCACATATGCCACTATTCCACACATATGCTAATCTGTTTTGCTGTAATACAACCTTAAGAAAATACTGTCCTTTGGTATCACTATGCGGTCAAGTCTGGACACTGATGGCCCTCTTATGATAATCTTGTCAAGAGAAGTTCGATCTAATGTAAGCTGATTTAGGTAAGTCGGTATCCTAATAAAATTTGAATCCGCTTCATCATAGTTAATGGCTATTGGTACCTCCCCCAAGAAGTTTGCATCTTGTATACCGACCAACTCATTGTCATTTAAACGTTCTTCGGAACTCAGCAAAAACTGTAGTACAGAGATTGGATCATTTCCTTCCAGAACAAGCGTGCTATCGCTATTCAGGTAAAGTTCGGCGCCCTGAAACACTGTATTTTCTAATGTATCTACAAATGATTTGAAGGGTTCGAAGTCCAAAGCAATAAAAAGATTAGCGCCTGATTGTATGTAGGCGTTCTCATCTTCCAGCTCCGCCGGGGTATAAAAATCCGTCAAAGGGTTAAATTTTTCAAGCGACCAACCGGAGTTGGCGTTTGGCCTTATTTCATTAAAGGCTTTATTTGAATTGAACAGAATAAACATCTCTATTTCACTCGTGCCTGATGGCGTCACACGATTATACTTAACGGATATAAATGATCGAACATCTTGCCCACTGAACTGAAGCGCTGTATTTCCTGATTCCTGTTGCAAAGCGATACCTTTCATAATCTTATCAAACTCTTGGGAAGCATTAAGCGTCGAATCCGGAAAACTAAGTGTGTCCAATAATACGTCGCGGTATTGATTGAAAATATCTTCCCAAAACGGTTGATCGAGATCAAAACTGGCCGTATACAAGTATATGCCGCTAGCATCAAAAAGCGAGTCAGGTATATTAGTAATGCTTTGATTATCAGAACTATCTGCAAGGTTTATCCCTAATGAGTCCAAGTAGAATGTAAATTGTGTTTCACCGATTTTATTGCCAATTGCTAAGGCGCTTGAATTCGTATACTCTGCATTTACATCAACGGTATCTAATAGCTGATATACACCATAGCCAACAGAAGGGAGATTGGTCGTTCTACCATAGGCTTCTTGGATTCTTAGCGTCATATCGGCTGATACAAAATTGAAGTCAATGGTATCCGATACAGGGAAGGTCGCCCTTAGTGAGGTAGTGCTTAAGTCAGAAAACGCTATTGACTTAATCTCCCCAAGCTGTGGGTCTTCATATTCCCCAACCAATAATAGCCCGGATGCGTCGTAAGGTAGATCATCCACCCAAACTTGCTTTACATAATCCCGCATTGGAATTTCGGCAAAAAAAATCCCCAAATTGTCTTCGGGGGGTAAGCCTATTGAGTTTTCTTCCTCACAGGAAAAAAGTAGTAAGGCTGCTAACGAAAGCAACCCTATTTTTCTAGCCCACAAGTTCATTATATAGGTCGTAGTATGAATCCGTAAAGTTTTCGTTCTTCTCAATAGTCTCAACTTTCTTCTCTTCTTCTAACTCATTGAAAAGTCCATTTAAACCTTTTCCGCCTTCAGCCATAATCACAGCATCTGAAAACTCCACACCAAGTTTTATAAAACCGTTAAAATCGGCAGTTTCAAGATTTGCCAACATGCTGTCTTCAATATCCATCATCTTTACTTTATCCAGCAGATCGCTGTCAAATTTATGTGTGAAGCTGGTATTGTAGACAGAGAAAACCGTTTTTGATGACTTGAACAAGGGATCGTTTTTATAAGTAGTTTTTAAGTAAAGCGGAATCAGACTTGTCATCCAGTCGTTACAATGTACGATGTCCGGCGCCCAACCTAGTTTCTTAACCGTTTCAATAACGCCTTTGCAGAAAAATATTGCCCGCTCGTCATTATCTTCATAGAACTTATTTTCCTTATCGTGGAAAACGGACTTTCTGTGGAAGTAATCTTCATTATCAATGAAGTAGACTTGAAGTTTTGCGTTAGGTATAGACGCGACCTTGATGATCAGGGGTTTCTCTTCATCGCCTACGGCAATGTTAATACCAGATAATCTTACTACTTCGTGTAATCTGTTCTTTCTCTCATTGATCAACCCAAACCTAGGAACAAGAATTCTAATTTCCATTCCTTTTTCTTGCATGGCCTGAGGTAGTTTTCTTACAAAATCTGCAACTTCAGAAGTTTGCAAAAATGGATTGATCTCGCTGGCTACATATAGAATACGAAGATTCGACATATTTGTATGGATTTGATTTTCAAAATTAATCCACAAAAGTACTAAAATTTTGCCTGTAATCCGCATTTAGTTTTTTTAAAAATATAGCTTTGCACTCATTTTTGGCCTATCCAATGCGTCATTTCACTACTGTTTCAGGAATACAAAACTACTTGCGTGAACAAAAGCTAAATCATAACAGTATTGGTTTAGTGCCCACTATGGGGGCCCTGCATGAGGGACATAGTTCGTTGGTCAAAGCCTCACTTAGTGAAAATGATATCACTGTTACAAGTATATTTATTAATCCAGTCCAGTTTGATAATGTTGAAGACTTTAAGCGCTATCCTCAAACCTTAGAGAGTGACTTAATAGAACTCCAAAAATTGGGGAATACTGTTGTTTTTATTCCATCTCAACAAGAAATGTACCCTGAAAAAACGATTTTAAGGTTGGAGTTTGGCTCCCTCCAGCAAGAAATGGAAGGAAAGTTTAGAGAGGGTCATTTTAATGGTGTCGGAATAGTAGTAGGAAAACTTTTTAACATCATTAAGCCTGATAAAGCCTATTTTGGTCAGAAAGATCTTCAGCAGTACGCGGTTATTAACCAGTTGGTGAAAGACTTTTCTTTTGATGTAAAGCTAAGGTGTATGCCTATTTTAAGAGAGGACGATGGGTTAGCGTTTTCCTCTAGAAATCAAAGATTAGATGCTAAGGGAAGAACAGAGGCTATCATACTCTACAAGTCCCTGGAGCTGGCCAAAGATTTAATAGTGGAAAAGGTATCAATCGAAGAAATCATCGTAAAAGTGCAAAACTTGTTTGGCCAATCCACTGTTGATTTGGAATATTTTGAAATTGTGGATCCTGTATCTTTGATGCCGATTCAGAGTTATAATACTCAAACAAATATAGCTTTGTGTATTGC
>ERZ1740065.2581-NODE-2581-length-11283-cov-11.745458_pt1 | contig 11283 bp, 7 predicted proteins | sample MGYA00581738_ERZ1740065 | MGnify/ENA primary metagenome ERZ1740065 (study PRJEB43018, sample SAMN04849749) | marine metagenome | isolation source: floating plastic debris | place: Pacific Ocean | collected 2008-09-01 | study: EMG produced TPA metagenomics...
TCTGCTTCACCTCGCGTCTGCTTCACCTCGCGTCTGCTTCACCTCGCGTCTGCTTTAACCTCGCGTCTGTTTCAACCTCACGTCTGTTTTCTCAGGCTCAAGAGACCATTCCTTACCTATGCCGAGGTGGCTGAGCAGAGCTTTGCTACCAGCTCCTCCTCTCTTAGCAGACACGCCAAAATCGCAAAGTAAGTACCAGCATTTGCTCGTAGCGGTCTAGCAGATTGTAGCGTCTGGATTCAGTTGCCGATCTCTCCTATACCGTCTCTATCCATATTGTGTTTTCCTCCTCTTTCAATGTTTAAATCGATTAGAACTTAATTCACAAATCTTGTGCTCCCTCTCCTTTATCTTTGCGTCACATGACTATGAGATTTACCTGTCACATCACATGACTATGAGATTTACCTGTCACATCACATGACATCTGACGCGCGTCGATGTCTGAAAGCTTGTGATTTTGTTTTCAGGATTACCGTCAATGTGTTCCTGTTCATCACGCAGTTTGGATTCTGCTGCGTCTACGTGCTGTTCATCGCTCAAAACGTCCAGTTTGTAAGTTTGACAGCGTTACTCACCTTCTCTCCCGCAGTGTTCTCTAATTCCACCAGCAACTGGGACAGTTCATACCTGTAGCCTTACCCGGGCTGCTGTTACCTGTATTGCCTGTACTGCGTATCAGTGGTCAAGGCCTATAAGCACATCCTTATATCTGTCCACATTGACAGCACTCTATCATAACTACTCTAGGTTTAGTAGCGCAGAGGTACCCAGCAGTGCGAGCTCACTTACTCAACCCGGTCTCATTGTTATCTGATTGTGTCACCAGAAATAGCTATACAAGACTCGGCACCGTATCGAGAAGATAACTCCAATCTAACTCTTGTTACAGGTAGTTATGAAACTGATGGATAACACGGGTCCGAATTGTGACCCCCACCGACCGATGGTTCTCCAGGTCTATGAGGTCATCGTACTCGTCGCGCTGCTGCCGATCAGCTATATTAAAAACGTCAAACACTTCGCTCCTCTCTCCTTCATCGCCAACATCGCGTCCTTCTTGGGCCTGGCTGTTATTCGTGAGTATACGGTACTGCTGCTGATACTAGTCTTATGTACTGGATGATTTCGAGCCGTACTAGACGCTGACCAAATTTGCTCGTCGATGGGTTGATGCTCTGCTCATTATGGCATCATGGGTAATTTTGTTCTTTGTCTCCGGTATCATTTCATTTATCAGAATTTCTATGACAAAACACGCTGCCCCTATTTGACACGACGCAACATTTTGTTCACTTTCAAGTTCCACCCCAATATTCAAACAGCGCTACAGTTTGAGGAAAGAGAGGACAACTCTCATAAAGTGTGCAGTCCATTTGACATGGAGCCGAAAGCTGCTGTGGTTTACATCACTCTGCAATGCCACTACCTGAATGTCCTATTATGTATTATCATATTCTTCTTATACGTTGTTAATTTATTATATTGCGCAATATTATATAATATATTATTCAGTATTATACATTATATTATGTGATATTATATATTATATTATATTGCACGATATTATATATTATATTATACAATATTATATATTAGTGCAATCAACTATCATACTGACCAGCTGTCTGGCGCTGTCCACTCTTCCTATAGCTCACTGTTGCCATGGTTACTGTATGTCAGCTACGGACTGTCTGTTGTAGTGTACGACATCCTTATTGCTGAGGGATTAAAGGATATTAATCGTCTTCCCTTGTCTAAAGATCTTACCCGGCTACCCGTGTTCTTTGGCACGGCTATCTACGCATTCGAGGGCATCGGAATGGTAAGCAAATCCGGTCTGAACTGGTACACTCGTCATAAACTAGATTTCCACCAATTTCACTGGCTGAATTTTCATGAAAATCAAGAAGCGAATTCAGAGGGGTGCGCACCCCCTTGGTTAGATCATGGATCCAGCCCTACTACCAGTGAAGCAATGAACTCTTATTTTTATCCACACAGATCACACCTGTGTGGATAAATAAAGACTTCATTGCTTCACTGGTAGTAGGGGTCGTATTTTATGTGGCATCTTCTGCTCCTCAATTGAAAATATGAGCTGAGCTGAGATATCGAGAGATTTTCACCAGTTAGTGTGGTTGTGTTAAGTGCTGACTCTCCATTCAAACTCTTGATTCAAGACGCCCCCTGGAGAAATCGTGACATCGGAATTGTATTCCAGCTAGTGACATATCAGTGTCAATCAGTAGAATGAGCAGACACACTTTTCACGATCCTCTCAATCAGTCAAGATGGACGGGTGGCCTGTCGGTTATCCCCTACCGACACGCAGAACTTACTTCAAACTGGGATCTCAGTCTACACTGAGTACACTGCATCTAGTTGATGTGAATAAAATCGGGTTGTAGTCGGAGAGAAAATCACCAAAATATGAATAGGCGGGTGTTTTCCAAATCACAACAGACATAAATCCATTGCCCTGCATAAAGGCTCGGTCGCACTAGCTGTCCTTTCAGTTTGCTGTAAACGACAGTGGTGTCCACAATAGACGCTACTCGCGCCGTAATTGTAAACAAACTGGCCGTAAAAATCTGGAAAGCCAATCAGCGATGTTCTCAGAATTTTATACAGCGCTAATGCATTCTCGTATAAAACCTAATGATGTTTGCGTATTTTCCGCGAACTCAGCAGCCAATCGGCTCACACTTTACTGAAAAGTGTCATTCAAAATTCCAACATGTTAAAAGTTGCTTACAGCAGAAAAAACTTGTCTGTTGGAAGCGAAAAATAGAAAGGAATGTGTGTCGTCCGTGACGGATGAGAATATGACTGCAGATTTGATAGTGGCAGTCTAATCGTAGCGAAGATAGCGACCAATTAATCATCGCTATCATTATACTACGCCATAGAAATTATGCCCTTTATGATTTCTATAGGATTTGTCTTCCCATTTCCTGGATTGCTATCTTTATATTTCATGGCGGGTTTGAAGAAAACTCTAAACTTTCGGCGGCTATCAAGTCTTGTTGCGCAGTGCCTACCATCCACTTCCTGTTACCATACATCATCTATGTCTTACTCCGCAGGTACTGCCATTGGAGAATAAGATGAGGGAGCCGAAATCATTCCCATCTGCGTTTGGAGTGCTCAATCTATCCATGGTTATTGTCTGCGCACTTTACATTGCCCTCGGTTTCTACGGCTACATAGAATACGGCGATCAATCACAGGGGAGCATAACTCTCAACTTGACTTCCTGGTGAGTTAGCGCAGTTCAAGCTCCGCCCACATTACCATCTCAACAGCCAATCAAAATGTGAACATGTAGCCAACCAAGCTCGAATTCTATCAAATTGTCTGCGAGAGGTTGCTCCCTGCTATTCCACTCCAGAGTCCATGGAAAGCCTCAACAATTTTCACCTTCATCTTCTTGTTGATTACCAATGACCTTTCTATGACCTTTCTATGATCCGTTATTCAAAATGCTGACGCCCAATCATCATCTGTCACAGCATTTACTGCGGTATGCTTGTACAGTAGCTGATGTGTCGTTGACAGGTACGGCATCGTGGTGAAGCTGCTGTTCGCTTTCTGTATATACGTGTCCTTCGGCCTCCAGTTCTACGTACCCATGGATATTATGGGTAAGAGGCTGGCGTCAACCCGATTCTCACAGGCTATTGGGCCTTCGATTGCAGACTATATCGTACGGACTGGCTTCGTAGTCATGTGCTGTGAGTATGACTGCTTCAATAGTCTAACCGAATTGAAATCCTTGGGTATCGGCCTATATGAAATTCCATAGCCATGGCTAAAATTACCCATAACTCATTTCAGATGAGTTATAGAACTCGCTCTTTACCTTTGATACAACGATTATCAGTCTCTCATTTTACAGTATTCAGTGTTTTTCAACTTCTGATTTGAGGGATACGAAACGAGGAGCTAAACAGTTTGTCCTTTGAATCAGCCATGATAGATGGAACTGTCAGGAGGGGATAACTACACGAACCTATCAGCCCAGTTACAATCTCACTATTTCTCTTTGTTTACAGTTGCTATAGCTGTGCTGGTCGGCAGTTACCTTGACCTTCTCATCTCTCTGGTTGGCTCACTGGCCTCAGCCGCTCTCGCACTCATCTTCCCTCCGTTGTTCGAGATCCTGACATACTGGCCCGAACGACACAACAACAAGAAGTTCTGGCTCATGTTTATCAAAAACCTCTTCTTGGCTTTTGTTGGTTTCACAGGTTTTATCGCCGGTACCACTGTGACAATAATTAAACTAGTAGAGAAGCTCTCTGCTCATAGTCAAGAAGGCAGTTGTCCCACATAGCCTTAGTTCTTCCATATTTCTCTTATATATCCGCATGAATATATTCAGAAGTTTCTACTAGCATAATGCCCTTGATATAGTGCATTTGAACCATTGTACATGTTATTTCATTTTTGATAACGGTTTTTATAATGGCGTTTGTCAGCTTATCGCACAGCAACCACTCTCGATCAGCATGGTGAGTGCGGCACGTACGCCAACGTCTGCTGGTTGATTTATGAGACGCGAGTTCTTTATTTTTCTATCGAATACCGATTTCGATTGCCTGTAATACAGCGTGTAATGCTCAGTCAGTCAAAGACACTGGATCTTCCAATTCTACTATTTCTGTTGTCTCAGAGCGGATAATAGACATTTCCGGAGTTATGCGTACTACATGTATGTCACACTGTCAGCCGTCAGCACTGATCTGTAATAGTTGCTGCAGCAGTGGTAGCGGTACTAGGAGTGGTGGCGGCGGCGGTGTCTCAGTCTATAGATTTTCATGCACTAAGTTTGAACTAGTCTCATGACATCAGTTTCTTCATACGTCGGATTCCATACTTGCGTCTCCAAACCACATTCCCAATCCTACATTCTACCATAGGTTACAGGAAGTTACGAGTGATTCTTAGATAACTACCACACTCTCAATGATGACTACATTACTTGCACATTGCAGTAGGTCAGTTAAGAGTTGTCATATCAGGCATGATCCTGGCATCATTCAGTTCATGAGTGGTTCTTTGACTATAGAATGACCTCCACATCCGCGATCGCCAATAGCATCTTCAATCCCTATGATGACATGACAACCGTGGTATGCCTGCATCGAATGCTAGTAAGGCGACAGCAAGAACGTGTACTGGTAACTAGCAGGTTTGTAGGTGACTGTGATCCGTAAAGCGCAAGTACTATATTTCCCGGACTATCCAGTATTTACGCAGCCAAGATTATCTACTTCCAAATGGCTTCCTGTTGCTTATTAATTAGAACTTGCCGAGCTGAGCTCAAATATGGCAGAATCTTAGCTGTTTGCCATAGGATCCATACCTATGGGTACTCAGTAGTTCAGAAAAACTTAATCACCAATACTTCTGGTCCTGGAGCCGGTCATCCATGCGACGATAGGATGGGTTCATCAGGCTCACATGTTTCAAACATTCGCCAGATAGAATGTGTGACAGCTTTCAGCATGTTCTATTTTATTTTAATATCTCTTATTTACATAGACATATGTACAGTATTTCCTGAGACTTCATATGAACAGTCACCAAATTACATCAATCTCCGTAGCAATGCTCGATCTCTTCCAGCACGATTCCAGATATCTTGTGCATCAGTCGTTTCCGCGTCTAAAAGGAGCTAAAAGTGCATCTAACCCTGCCAGTAGAGACACGACACCAGTTTTGAGCAGTTCAATGACGCTCATTTACCAGAATGTCTCCTATCATCCTCATGTCGGCGGCGAGGGACAAGGCCCAGAAGTGCACATCGTCGCCAGGTTCTGACAGAATATTACCAGTCGGTTGTTTCCTTACAGTTTCTACTATGTCTCTGTTTGCTTTTCGTTTCAGATTCTGTACAATGAGATGTGATCGGCTCAAATAGAATCATGGGAGCGAGGAAACAATCTGAACAACACACAGTGCTGCTGAGGAAAGTAATTTCTAAATACTGTAAACACAGAAATTTTAGCAGCCTCACAATAATAGCGACCTCCGACCTCACAATAATAGTTATAATAGCAACCTCTGACCTCACAATAACAGCTATAATAGTTATTAAGCTGAAGACGAAGACGCTATCAATGTTGAACGCTATATTCAAAGTCGCTATTTTTAGTTATACATCTTTTAGGTATATATACTCAAGGTCGCTATTCCAAGTTTTCATCAAAGACAAATCGCTAAAATTCCAGGCTTTTATTAGAAACACAGCAATTTTGAAAAATGCTGTAGTTTTAGAATGCTAAAATCTCTATGTTTACAGTAGATAACGAATCATAGGAGAAGAATGGGTATATGGTATAGAACTAAGGCTCAGTTTCACAAGGCCCGCTGTGTGTGTACGTCTCTAAATTTATACTAATCAAGCATGATATCTGAGTCAATGGAACTGAGTCTATGTGTCTCGGAATGCTACAGCACATTTCCAAATTATTGCTACGAGTGAAGAGAATCGCGTCCTGATCTCCATACTCATACAATTGACAAGTAAACAAACAAGTTAAGAGTAGGTTTTTTCTTCCTTCATTAGAACACAACTCAACACCTCTAGACAAGAATGCTTCAACGCCTCATTGCAGATTTACTGTAAACCTAATTATTTTAGCGAACAAAATATTATAGCATTTTGCACAAATTAGCAAGATTTTTAATGATAGCGCCTGGAATGTTTAGCGATTTCCTTTGAGCTTATACGTACCATAAAGAGCTATCAAAAATATCACATTTTCTTAGAGTCCCTAGTTTAGCTGTTATTGTGAGGTTGCTGAAATTTTCATGTTTACAGTAAATGTTATTCTTGATGATGGGGAGTTGCCTACCCTTGCTTATTGTTCTGGTGCCAATTTTGTCCATCATATGGAAGGTATAGTTCAATCATTTATTGCAAAGCAGTGAAATAAGCTAGATTTTGTAGGAATGCATTTTGAGCCACGTAGCCATTCAAGGGGAGCTAGCCATTCAGGGGGGGGGTGGAATGACTTGAAGGGGAGAAATTTATATGAGAGGAAGAAGTAAGGTAGAGAGAAAAAATGTATTTTGAGCCACGTAGCCATTCAAGGGGAGCTAGCCATTCAGGGGGAGCCATTTATGGGTTATTAGGGAGAAATTAATCACCCACATATCAGTAAACTCCACAGGAGATTTGTATCAGGGGAGCACAACTCCGCAACAAATTGAACTTATTTGGCTGCTGATAATGTAGAACGAGATTTGATAGCGACACAAATATTAACGTTCTCATGAAATGGGCTAGAAAAAAATATAATAGCGATCTAATGATAGCGATCCCATAAATGGGAGGTCAACTCCCATATAATGTATAATGGGTGTATTTTCTACAGCGAAATCCAATGATAGCGATCATTTTTCGTCGCTATTTTCGCAATTAGACAGTCGCTATCAAATCGAGTTCTACAAAATATTAAAATATATCCACCACTTGAAAGTGGGAGTTGTCTGATCTTGATAATGATGCTCCATCGGTCGTGCGGAAACGGCCTAAAGGGCTCACAAATTTCCAAATCGGCAAATGTATGAGCTGGAACAAATGGCTCGTCAACATCTTCTCATTAAATGTTTTTTTTTGCAATTGATGAGCCATTTGAGCTTTCGTAGGTTGCCCCTTCAAATTTACCTGCATGCATGCATGTTTTCCCTTAGGGAAACCACTGTGGAGAGAACTGAGTGAGCAGTTATTGTAATCAGTCGAGCCACGAATATTTAGCAGTTCTTGAAGAGAAGAGCTTGTGTGCATTAGGTACTCCAACAGTCCATCAGTGGGAAGAGATTACAGTAACCGGCCACTTGGAATCCGCGTCACTCATGACATATCTTTTCAATATTTCTGATTATGACTTCAAGTGACGCAATTAGCCTTGTGTTAAACTTATACGCAAAGAAATAGCTATGGAATAGACCTGAGCAGGCTACTGTATACTGTAGTACATTGAGTTTTTCTGGACTTTGATAAGCCATAGCTCACAGCTCCTACCCTACAGACAAGATTCTGGCACATTTGAACTCAGCTCAGCTGAGGTCTATCTAATAAGCCACAGGAGAACATTACGGAACAAATAATTACAACTTTGACCCTAAATTATGAAAGCTAAAATACGGGAGACTTCCATACTTTAGCTGTCTTAATTTAGAGAGACTCCCAGGGAAATCCTAGATGGTTGACTGGTATGATCTGGCCATTGCCACAGAAATAATGACATACAGCTTGATACCTTAGGTTTGACTGGTGGACTTGGACTATTAACTGTAGGTGTAGGCGGCATTGTGAGATCAGAGCCATTCACAACTGCTATCAACCTCACTTCCGGCTGAAGATCATTATTTTCGTCAGCAGCCTCTGCAGTGCTCAAAGATACAACATCCGACTAAAATAAAATATCTGCCTATGAATGTCAAACTAACTTGATACGTGCAAGTCACACAGAAAGTAAGTATTTAGCCACTCACCACTTGAATCTCATCATATTTACATTTCAGTGCTGGTATCAAGAACTGCAGCCTGTCATAGTATTTGTATGGGCGTCTGCCATCTGAGGCCGACTCGGGAAGTTGGCTACGTCGAACTTTGTGTTCCTAAAACGGTTCAGTGATGAGAAAACGAACCAAGTCACACACAATGCCTTCTAAAAGACGCAAGAAGCCCTTTTATCGCAACAAGACATGTACCAAACATTATCAATAACTATAAGAACGTTTATAAACTAGTAGATTTCAGCGTTCGTTGCACTACGGCCACTTACATCTCGGAATCTCTTGCGGAGGGTTTCATACGTTCGTTTGAGGTCTTTCAAAGGAAGACCAACTATTTTGCACAAGCTTGCCCAAGATGCTCGAGTTCCAGACCTGTCAGAATACGACTCACAGTTTGTATTCCAAATAAGAGGGAAACTTTCGAGATTATCAACCAGAGCTTCGATCTGCTCTTCGCTTGCTCTCACTTGAGTCTCTGTGGCCATAGTTTAGCCTAGACGAAACGTACCAATCTCATTCGACGAGCCTGCAGATTCTGATTCTGCGTATGGTTATTTTCATCCGCGGAAACAGTGCTGTTTTACGGTTATAGGAATGCCATATCCGTACGCATGTGGCCGACCGAGTGAAATGCTAGTGTGCGCCCTACCTCATCTTGCAGTTTTCCAATAAACACTGATGGACATTTCATTCACCAATTCTGACTTCATTTACTTTTACTCACCAACTATAACTCGAATGAGGCAACTCAAATGCAATGAACAGACTCAAAGCAGACGAGTGGGACAAATATGGGGGAAGACAACTCCATTATAGATCTCGGGCAAAGGTAATATCCGCATAGACCTTCTAAGGTGAATGTGAAGGTCTTTGGTATCCAGGCGCCAGTGGATGCCAAGCATTTGGAAAGCCCAGTACTCGTGGATGCTTCCTGGTGCCTGCTGTATCCGGTGCGACGCCCTTCTATGTCATGTTTAGTGCTAGGGGAGATTTACTGACATTTGTTTCGTTAGCTGAGCAGTGAAGATAATCGAAAGAGGAACTTTCAGATTCAGGTAAAGCAGAATTATTATAGTTCATGTTTGGTTCGTGATCGTGACTAATTTGAAGCAACACACACCACATTTACTTGGCGATACCGGTAGTTGATAATCAGATTGAAAATGTCATGTCTGCAAATTGCTTCTCATAGAGCAAATATGACAACTGTAGCATCCTAATCTCCTAATCAGCGCCATTATATTCAGTCTGAGTATATGCTTTACTCGTGCACATCATGAAATCACTCCTCAAAAACATAGCAGGCTATAATTTCCTTGAAGCTACTAGATTTCCTCGGTGCTACTGCTAAAGGGAGAGGGAGAGCAGCACTTTTGCTATTCCACAACGAATGCTGAGATCGTACCAGTACAGCGATTAGTAGCGAAGTAATATTATTACTATTATTATTACTATTTTTATTACTATTTTTATTACTATTATTATTATTACTATTATTAGTAAGTAAGAATATTAGTATTGAAGTAACAATCAGTCCCTATGAAATCTATGATAAAATCGAAGGCATGCGGCGTGTGTTAGTATCACACCGACGATTGCTATTGTGACTCAGTTCATCTGCCAACTCTACCAACCCGCAGTTCTCGTGGTTATACCTACAAGCACGACAGAGTGTCAGCCTTTTATACTCATGGAGTGTATGCATTATTGTGTTTATCGAGAAACGAACTCTGAAGGCACGGCTCGAATGCCGGTATGAAGAATTATAATTACAAGTAGTCATGATTTTACCACCAAGAGATGATAATTTCATTCTACACTTGCTATTCACTTTCATGTGTTCTATAGGCTGGGGTGAGAAGCAGGAAGGACTCCATGCTAATGACACTGATTGAAGGTCATGCATGCTATGGCTCTCACAGATTCAAGTTCAGTTCTCAAGAGCACCAGATTATGTCCGCTGACTGATGTGATAGATTGCTTGGAGGATCAGATGTACAAATATCACGATGACGAATTGAGAGCTCGTTTGAGAGAATTCTGTAGAGCCCTATCAATGGCCAAGACAGTCAGAGAGACAGATGTTGGGACGTTACTACACTACTTTGAGCAGTACTTGGGCGGTGAACCACTGAGCCATGTGATCGAATCACTAGAACTTTCGCATAAAAGTGAGTATTGCATCAATCTGTATCAATCTGTAAGAGTGTTTCCTGTAGTCTCAGCATCCATACTCTCACACGTCTGATGCATCATTCCTACTTCATAATTGACACAAAAGACACCAATAGCTTTTTTGTTACTCGGTTTCTTGGTAGTGCATCCATGCACAGAGTGACTAAGTAGGTAGAGTGATGAAAGTCTAAAATAACAAACTCCTTGCCAAGCATGGGTGCATACTAGAGTATATATGATACTTAGATTGCCGCCAGTCTAAACCTCATGAAAAATCTACTCACACTGATTTCCTCAGCCTCGGTAAGACATATCTGAGGTAGGGTATGTGATGTAGCTGTGACTGAGATTGCCTGGTAGATTATTGTTGTTCCTGGCACATGTTTCCCCTTTGTGAAAGGACTGATTGCATCATTGACCCACCATGACCCCTGACCCATGTCTCATGTAACCTATAGCCCCGTTTTGTCAAGGTTATGAGATCAGTGAACATAATAAATACCTGTAAATTGGCTCACGGCAGAGCTGGGAAAAGTCACCCTTCTCAAAAGTCAAGTCAAGTGTGAATTCACT
>ERZ1740065.2582-NODE-2582-length-11283-cov-10.990648_pt1 | contig 11283 bp, 8 predicted proteins | sample MGYA00581738_ERZ1740065 | MGnify/ENA primary metagenome ERZ1740065 (study PRJEB43018, sample SAMN04849749) | marine metagenome | isolation source: floating plastic debris | place: Pacific Ocean | collected 2008-09-01 | study: EMG produced TPA metagenomics...
CTCTGGTTGGACAGGATGCCACTATAGACCCACATCAGTCCTTGCAGTACCATTCGATGCACCTTCTTTGCACCCAGGTGCTACGCTGCACTTTGCTCAGTCTTGGAAAGAATGTGTTAGGATTCTTTGGGTTGACAGGTTGAGACCCCTGCATACCATAGGTAGCAGCTCAAGCCTGACTGTCCATTTTTCCCACATATCACACCACGTTCCATGTACTACACGTAGAAAATTTTTCAGGGAGGGCTTTGCCCCTCCCCCAACCCCCTGACCAGCCTGCCTGGGTAACATATTTGCCAAGTCTACCCCCTGATTCTATGGGACAGACATCTGGGCCCAGGGTACAGGATATACAAACTTATAGACTTATAGAGTGACTATGTATGCGTAGGTTTATCCAGCGATTTCCATAAAAATAGGATATCCACTAATTATTAGGCTAATGGTAAGAGTAATATATAAAATGTATTAACCCTTATCAAATATTATGAACTTTGACCGACCTTGATCTGCCTTCAACCTTGTAATCTCCCTTCCTAGCATTAACTTGGCCTCCATCTGCTGTTTACAATTCAAGCAGACGCTATCTACTGACTCTCTCGCAGGAACGGCTGTGGAGTGTAGTCCCAAACACGAGTGTGAATTCGCGCCAAATAAATAACCAATGAAACGACAAGGAATCTTTACTATTTGTAGCCTTAGATCTAAAAAACATTATTTGTATAAGATCTCCGTTGTATTCCGCATAAACATAAATATTTTATATATCAATCAGATCAAAACATTTTGCTATAGTAGCGACCCCAGCAAATATTTTTACGATGGAAACGGGAAAGCTTGCGAAGAGGAGCGTCAAGTGAGCAAGTCGCGTATTGAAATAGCCGAAGAACGCACGGTTATATCGGTTATTTGATGACTATTGGTATAAGTAATAGTAATTAGTAGTAGGAATACTAGTCCTTATTGCTTGCAACATTTGCCAACTTCTCAATTGCATTATATCGGAAAAGGTAGTAATACTGTCCAGACCAATTGGTAGTATTCATTTTCCGTCTAAACATGAGTAGCTTTGATCCTAAATCGTTGTATCCACGAGTCATGGAGCTGGATGACGGCCGGACAGTTGACGTGTATCAATCTGAATTGGGAGATGTAGGCTGTGTAGTTTGGGATGCCGCTATTGTGCTGAGCAAATTTTACGAGCTAATGTCCACACAGACTTACGCTGCTATTGCTAAAAGAACTAATCTTACCTCCGACTATTGCTCCAAGCTTATTACACTGGTTCATCAAGTCAACAAAGGCGATAGTCGTGTGATCGAACTTGGCTCTGGGACGGGCTGTGTTGGAATTATTGCTGCGTCAATGGGGTTAGTGTTCCTCCTTACATCTACCCCTTCCTCTTGTATCTTATCACCTGTTGTTATTCACCTCAGAATCTTTTAGACTCGAGGAGGCTTCTAGCATTACTCAGTATTCTATCCGTGGCCAAATATCCCAGCTTCATGACCTCCTACAGCATTTTGCGATACTTTATTATTTTATATTATCAACTGCACTTGGTGCTAATCGCTGTAGGGCTGAAGTCATTGTGACAGATCTCCCAGAATTCCTCCCTTTAATGGAGTACAACACTCAGGCAAACATGGGTATTGTGAAGGAGAGCTCAGGGAAGCTGTCAGCTGAAGCTTTAGTCTGGGGCGAAGATGTCTCACGTTTTCTCCGCCCGAAGTTGATCGTTCTCGCTGACTGTATTTATTACGAGGAGGTAATGCGCACCTCATATTTCAACACAGAGATCGGTATATCCTTTGTGTAAATCTATTAGCTATCATCACAGTCTCTTTCGTCACTTGTGAAAACGCTGATGGATTTGTCTCACCCTGAAAGTCTTATCATATGCTGCCACGAAGATCGTCAAACGGACAACAAGCCGAGGCTTCAAAAAATGTTCTTCGAGGTGCAGTCATCATTACAATTATTATCATGCTAGACATAGGAGAGATGATAGTAGGCTGGTTTTATTTTTGTAGATGATGAAGAAGCATTTCAATGTGGAGAGGGTTCCGACAGCTATGCAGCATCACGTGTTCAGCAGTGACGATATCCATGTACATGTGTTCAAGCTGAGAGAGAGGTAGGTCCGTTCGAGCTCAGAGATTGCGAGGTCTGTTCAAGTGCTCGCCGCTCGCATGCGCTTCAGTTCGATGGACGACGGCGTTTCCGGCGACAGGTAGTCACTGTTGTGAACCGGTGATGCGTCGCGCTTTGGCCTCGGCTCTGAGCTCACCGATAGGTTAGAGATGCTCCTGTCGAGGTACCAGCTGCCCCGTCGTCCGTATGTACTGCCCCTCCTACCCCCTAGCGTGTTAGGACAGCGGTTCACATAGTGGCACGATTGGCGCCGTGCCGGCAGTGCCTCACCATTGCCTAGTAAAATAATATAAAGAGTGATGAGACAGTTAGCAGAGAGATCCAGACTGCATCAAAGAGAGAAAAGAATCTCTTGTAAACTTGTCAGTGATTGACATGTACACTAAGAGTGTATCGGAAATGTCGTACCAATATTTGTAACGCTGCTACTATTGGCAAAATTTCAATGCTCATGGAGTTGTCTTTCCTATTATGCGACTTTTGAGAAGACAACTCCTCAATAGACAACTCAGCATTAGTCTCCGAAACTGACCAATTACAGGTGGAGTTCTGAGTATGGGGGGGGGGGGATTTTTTAAGCAAACATTAATAATTAACCAATGAATTTAAACCGGTACCCAAAATAAAGAAAAAAAAAAAGAAGAAATTTAAAGAAACGGAAGGCCCCCCCCCCCCCCCCCCCCCCCCCCCCCCCCCCCCCCCCCCCCCCCTTATTTATAGCTACATTACTTCTTTACCCATGACTTTACTCCAGTAACCACTCTATAGCTACTCAGAAAAGAGAAAATTAAAAAGTTACTGATCGCCCATATTTGCTATAAGCTCCCAAGATTTACTGATTTACTGATACAAGATAAGCTCCGCCCAATAGATTTTTGGTTTGGAATGCGAGTTCACAAAGACTCGAATAGCTCATCAAAACAGGTAGATATCAACGCCTTTTCAATCATGGTTAGTACATTGGCACATTGTGACAACATTGGTACAAGCCTCAGGGTCACACAACATCTCATTCACCACCTCCTGTTAGTGGTCCTCAGGCTACATCCTGCGCAGCGATTAGTAAGCAATAGTAGAAGCAGATAGCGAGCTGTGAGTGTGAGTGTGAGTTAGTAGGGGGGTGTTTACCTGCACTGGTGTGGTTAGGCTCTAGTAATACCCGTACCGTAGCTGGTTGTAAGAGCCTGATTGGTCGAGAGTTTGCTATGACCGTCGAGCCGCGCCGACTCTCCTCCAACTTCCTGTGATGGTAGATGGCTCGGCGCGCCGATATGATGAGGGCAAGTGAGACAATCGTGAAGAATACGAGTGCCGTGCCAATGAATATGAACTGGAGGCCGATGTTGTGTCCATCTGTAACCAGATAGTTAATAAGCTACAACGTTGATTCGATAGACGATATCAAACAGCTGCGATATCGATGCTTGTCTATCTGAAATTTAACGCAGGCCATTCTATAGCCGATTGATTACCTATCAATCATTTATAGAAAACAGGTGGAAATTCTAAAAATAGTTAGCCAGGGTTCTACCAGCTGCATAAGCGGTGAATACAAACCCCCTCCCCTATATTCTTCAACTTTATATCATGTGTTCCTCCACTAGTAGCCATTTTTGTTGCTCAATTTGAGAAAGGGAATTCCAAACTTCCATCTATGACAAACTCCCCTCCTCTCCCCCCATTGGCACACAAAGCTTACCGAGCATCAGTAAAACCAGTTCTAATGGCGTATGAATAAGTGTCAATGTGGAAGGGTTGGTTTTCTCGCGCAAAAGCAGCTAGTTGTCAGCAATCTGCATCATTAATCTGTTTGATATTGTATGATTATGTACGTGTGTACGTCTGTACATACAGAGAGTGACATCATCAGATCTCCAGTACACATCAGCATTTCGCAAACCGCCCACCAAAAATTGGCATGTAGGTATAAGAAAGCGTTTGGTGTGGCCGAAGCTTAAAATGAAGAATTGCGTTCAGAGTTCAGAGTTTAAAGCAGTGACCATATCTAAAAGTGAAGTCATAGGAAAGTCTAGTAAGAGCAGGCGGGAAGCATGCATTACTCACGCCACTCCCAGCGTAAGCTGAATTACCGAAATCTCCGTAGTAGAAATCGTTGTCGTATACTTAAAACATGCGAAACAGCTGAAAGACCTGTCCTACTTGTCAGTATAGTGCATATCTTATTATTTATTTATTTATATCTTATTTATTTATTTATATCTTATTTATTTATTTATATCTTATTTATTTATTTATATCTTATTTATTTTTACCATTATTGGTAATCATCTATTTCCCCATTCTCGAAGTTTTTGAAGAATTCTTCAAGAACCGTTCAAAAATTATCAAGAAGTCTTCAATAATTCTGAAGAATTCTCGTCGTTTAACGAATGTTGGGTGGGGAAATAGACAACTACCCCATTATTATTGTTATTGTTACTATTATCATTATTGGTCTTACTATTATTCTTGCATTCAACCTATGTATATTATTCACAACCCAATCTGACATGTTTCACGCTTAACATCGCCCTCATTCTGACCCCTCCCTCCCCAAATATTGATTTACTCTGTCCCATGTACTCGTGGTACTTATTACGTGTCCTAAATATAACTGAAGTATCAGAACCTCTATAGCCTCAGAACCTATGTATTTATCATGTTAAGCTTCGTGTTTTTCACTTATACGTCAATAACTGGTGGTAATAGGTCATAGGTCAATAGGTAAACAACTTTGTTGTTCTATTGATAGCAAATCTCATGAAATTGCTATTTTGTTATATTTAGGACACCGCCATAATTATCACGTATGCAATAACATCTGACACTGTGACAATATATGTGACGATACATGCGTTGATATGTGCGACGATATATGTGACGATATATGCGACGATATATGTGGCGATATATGCGACGATATGGAACTCCTGAGTATACAATGATTATCTGGACACCAAGAATGTCCGTGTCTACTTCTTTACTGTCGCTGTCACAACATTCTCACTTACTTTTCAGCTCGCAGGCACGCCTCGACTCATCGTCACCATCAGGACAGTTGTAGCGACCGTTGCACAGCAGACTCATGTTCAAACAGAGGCTGCCATCCTCACACGTGTAAGTGCCCGTCTCACAATGAGCTGAAATAATGATCATCTCAGGGTGCAGCCGTTTGGTAACATTGCCATGGCAACGAAACTACAGCCCGGCCCCAGTAGAGCAGCTGAAATCATCTCCTGTACCGGCAACTGACTGGTAATGGCAGCGGCTGACTAGTAACCGCAGCACAGGGTACTGACCGTGACCTGGAAGGGGCTCCGTGAATGTCGATATGTTGAAGATGATAGTCGGCATCATATGAAGTTGTTTAGTGTAGACTCTGAATAACGCCCTCGACGATCGCGGATAGAACTTCTTCTCTACTTGATAGCATTTACTACTCGTCGACTCGATGTCTTCATAAAGTCTAAAAGTAATGATAATAATAATAGTGTCTTTTATTTCTAAAGAGTCGCGAATTGTGGTGCGAATTGTAGCGTGCCTGTCTGATGTGCCGTAGATTTCGATTCTTCGATCGCCACATTCCCGTATGGTGTTCTGTTTGACCTCCTCTATCCAGATCCAAACCTACATCAGGTACACGCAGGTACTGAGTGATCACACGCTCTCCATATACGGGGAGGGGGGTAGAAGTAAGAGCTTCACACGCGTTCCGCAGCCCCGTCATTGCGTCTATATATCACTGTCATCGTCAGCCTAGAAACTACACTGGTAAGTGAGTGAGGCTTGATGATAGTAAGAAATCCCTGACCTACCATTGGCCCTGTGAAAACATCGCAGCCATTACAGACATAATCTATATAATCCAATACTTTTATCTGTTGGACTAAATAGTATAATGTTATGGTTGATGTAAAATAGTATTCAACCTGGCAAAAAATTATCAGGAGTTTCCCAACCTCCTTGTGCGTAGTCTACTAAATATAGTTAGATTACCAACTCTAACAACAGCACAATACAACTAGCCTGACAAACACTGTGTCATCATCCTGTATACGTGATTTTTACCCGGTCATTCTCCTTTCTGTTCACGTCGTATATGTCCCACACGCAGTCTATGTCCTTCAGGTTCTCCATGTTTTTGTAAAACTGCGAGATTGCCTCCTCAGATATTTCCACTTGACCTTGCCCTTCGTATGGTACCTGGAAGTAGCATTCTGAAACAAAAACGACTTGCGGAAAATAAATGCAATCGCAACCGGGACGTCATGACTGTATGCAGGGGCGGACAACTCACCGCTGTAATTCTGCTTATTAGCCTCATAATCTGAAACAGAAAGTGAAAACTGCTGCGCTGCACCTGTTAACGTCTCGTGACCATGCAAACACCTGAGGCTACATTCTGAGAGCACAGCGCTGACGTTCATACTGCTAATTGTCAAACCAGACTGAATTTCTCTTCAACACTCAATTAGCTCTTCAAATGCACCAAATGGCAACAACACTTCACACGCCGTCACGACATAATGCGCGGGAGAATTAGTCCTTCGACTTCATCCAGGTCAAATTGATGGCGCATTGTTCTTCGGCGAAATTGAATCGATTCTGAGGTTGGATGGATGGATGAATGTTATTTCGTACGAGTACTGTACCTGGCAATGGCAAATATGCGAAGGATATGTTGAACCCTGCCTCTTCGATCACGTCGTCTGTGTGGAAGATGAGCCGCATGTACCGTCCGGTCGACTCCACGATGTTGTTGCCTCCATTACCGCATAGTTTCTTAATCTCCTTGGAGAATATGAATGGACCGTCTTGGAATGTGAGCCAGTCGTATTTACAGTCGGTGGCGCCCTCTATACCGTACGTCCCCTCGAATGTGAGTCGTATATAGTGTCCACGCGGCGCTAGTGAAGCAGAGAATGTTAGAGATGATGACCCGATTATGACGTCATCCATGTGATGTAGTAGTGTCTGATACGGAGTACAAGTAGTAGTGGTAACTGGACAATTGGCTCTCGATGTGGAGTGAAGGTAATCAATCATTGCCCTGGTTCTGAGAATCCCATTGACACACTATGACATCATCACCCTCCCCACAGCACTGGCAGTCTATATTAGTGCTCAAGACAAAATGTGTGATTAGGCCAGAATGAGTTCAACACAGGATTGTACAATCTCTTCCATAGATGTCGGTGCGGAATATCAAATGCCAGTTACTATGGTTACTATAGTCACTATGTTTGGTAGTTGATTCTAAAATTTTAGTGCCTCCAGTTTTTCACTATCCTGCAACAACGGCCATCCTTCCACATTGTACTAACAGACATCTCGCACTCAACAATCTCCATCATCCCTGGGAATGCCAATGATGATAACAGTAGGTTTTCACACTGGGTCAGCGGTGTGACATTCCTGATAGAAACTAGGATAGCCTCTGTACCCGAGGAACTAGATTAACGTCGTGTTGGGTGGCTCTAAGTGCCAGCCTTACCTGTTATCAGTTTTAAGCAGTTGAGGTTGGGTGGGTACTCCGCCCGTCTGATGAAGTTGTGACTGGTGAAGCGCCAGGTGATCTCGTTGTTCATAGTAAAGTACCAGCATTGGTAGTCGTTGTTGCCACCGACGCTGCTGTCAATGGAAATATCCAGCTCAGCTGGCTGTAGGTGTGTCATCTGTGGCTGAATTGGCGTCACTGGAACAAGATGGCAGAGAGTGAACGGTTTAATTATGAAGCGCAAATTCCTGTTCATCCATAGCATCAGCATCCTCAGCATCTGGTTAGTGAGAGGCAATCAGCAGTGTAATAACTTGAAAACATTTAGGCACCATCGATCTCTGAACTCATATCACACTCAAATGGAGTACAGCAATGGCAACACAACAATGTGCACAACGAGTACAACACAGCTCTCAATACCTGCACTCATTGCAATCACAATGTTCAGCATCAGCCGTTGGCACGGTGATACGGAGTGGATGCTCCTCTTCATGCTGTTCTCGCACCTCTCTAGCTACTCCTAATCAAACAAGGAGACTGATGTGGCCGATTGCTCTTATGCGATTACATCACCGTGCAGCTGTTTGGCTCCTCCCCGTGACTGATCTCAGAGTGTGTCTTCGTCAAAAACTGAACTCGGAGTGAATTCGCTGCCAGTAGACCGGCTACTGGTTCTCGGGGCTACAGCGAAATTCCACTCACCTCCGCTGACTAGCCATAATTCCAACTAATTACCCGCAACATGGCAATAGCATTTCCTCTCCGTAATCAACTACCTGATCCTGCAGCAGCTATTCAGCTCCGGCTTTCGTTCATAACTTATGTTGATGCTTTAGCTTTCGTTTGTTTACAAATCAATCGCTCGCTGCCAACAGCCGCTACCGTCAGCACTTGGTTATAGTCTGTGTGCATAAACTACGCTCTCAGACTCTCGCATATTTTTCTAATCGAGTTGTTTCTATTTAATCTGCTTAGCTGTGCCGAAATGGATATTTAATATTTATGAACATTGCAATCAGTACAGCCCTTCACTTACACTTACTGTCAGTGTGTTCGATGATTGATTAAGAAAAAAGCATGAGGTTTTCAGCACATGTTGCGGCTGTGCTTCAATTATCGGCCCTTTTCATAGTTAACATTGCAATAACCCATTGAAAAATTAGGCTCTATAATAGTAATAACACTGTCTATAATAGTTGTCAGGAGTTGTCCAAGTTTTGATCATAAGCGCAGTTGAATTGTTTTGTTACAAGCCAAGCTATTGGTGGAATATTTACTGTAAGTCCAACCAATTACTTCTTTACGTGGCTCAAACTGTAAACTCTCTCAATTTTGACATGGAATTTCTGAATTCCAATTCTCTCTTCCACAGTCCCACAGTCCGTTCTTCCTCTTCATTCGGGATCAATAATCTTTTGGAGTTGCCCACTCTTGAATTGGATCTAATTTGCTTTGCTTTCAAACGCTGCTTCAGGCCGTGAGTGCTTGTGCTCAGCGGTAGATTTATGTGTTTGGATGGTCTTTTGCCAGCGTGAGTCAACTCGGCTTCTTTCAAGGCATCTTCTATGATCTCATCACTGGAGAGGTAGAGTTTGTCGACGCTCTTCTGCCCCACTTTCACAGGTTCCGGTATGTAGTTGATATTGCTGCGTTTTTTACCATTTGGTACCATTAACTTGACCGGTGAAGGTGAAGATACAGGTACTTCTATTTCTATTTCGTCATTGCCAGTGACCGCACGATTGATCAGTCTATCAATGATTTCTTTGGCAATGTCGTTTCCATCATCCTCACTTCCTGGCTGCTGCTCCTCAGTTGCAGTGGTGAGCCCATCGTCATTAAAAATCCTGGAGGAAAACGTATGAACACTTGCGTTGTGTGCTGCATAAGATGTACCAAAGTCTATGTGTATGATACTTACTGATCCGAAGAAGGAAAGACACAATTGTCATCGTCACGAGATCTTTCCAGCGAGGACACGACTCCAGGATCTGCTGTTGCGTAGATGAGCACTGAATCAGAATTCATTTCTTCTTCTGCTTCAGGTGAGAACACTGAACAGAGAGCAATAACACTGCTAAGAAATCAATAAACAGCTGAAAGCTCATCACGAATCACACTAATGTGAGGAGACAACTCCGAGTCAACATTTACCAATCTTTTTGTTTTTATCTCCCCTGCCTGGTGTCCTTGATTGGCTATTTGAAGGCTGACAGCAACTGCAGCTGTAGGGCCATGATCGATCCGCAACTACGCCACTGGGTTCGTAGCTCCTTCAAACAGAGCATAACAGCTGTCAGGGCAGGTAGAATAAAGCTAACTAGTAGTATATTACGCTGTGTGTCAACGACCTAGTGACAGGCAGCGCTGCTGAATTGCTGTAAACAGCAGCGTTAATGATCAATTCTCTCTCCCGCAGCTAATTTTCTCTCTCTCATACGAGGTAAACAAGTCTAATACTTTTCATACAGCCCAATCGTAGAGAGATGCCCTTGGGAACAGATGAAATGATTTACTGGCATGTCTCCACTAGCGCTGCCGTGCCGCCGCACTCTTATCATGACAGCAGACAGCGCTGCCTGCAGTAATTTACAATCAGAGCTGATACCCGCACACGGCTGGGGACTGGCTAAGACGACAAGCAATGTCGGTGGGCTATGAGCCTCACCGAACCACTTGTCCGATGAGGCAGCACTTGCTAGCACTGTCCGCCGCTTACCTTCTGGCAAATGTGATGTACTTTCTCACTACCTGGCTGAGACGGTCCGGGTATCTACTCCCTCTGCCAGCCATGATGCACAGCCAAGTGGGCTAAAAGTAATGCGGTAATATCAATAATTGGATATTAGTTTAGAGTATGAGTACATCAATTATCTTTGTTGTGTTGCCACCCCATGACCCACTGCTTTTAAGAATTGTATACACTGCATCCAGGAAAAATGAGTACGGTTTACAACTAACTGGTATGTAGTCCATTTACCACACTGTTTGGTGAACTTTTCGACCTCACTAGCAGCCGGCTCAAGGAGAGGTCAAGCTTGTTGTCAACTGTACAATACAGGTCACCTCCATTCGATGATGTAACAACACTCACCTGCTTTATGAGAGGCCAAGAGGAGTTCTGTGTGTGGCTGTGGAGTGTGTGAGCTAGTGCTAGCAGGTTATCGATACCTTATCAGCTGCTAGTTTGTTAGTCGCTCCACACATTAGTTGCTACACACAGAGTTGTTGATGTTTGGATGTCCTTCTAGATGACTTGATGAGGATGTAGTACTTTAAATTCAGAGACAAATAAAGCTGCAGTTTGTGCAGAGTTTTGGAAAGGCCACTAGCGCAATCTTATATCATAGCCAAGTTCAAGGTCGCCTAAATTCATAACAATACGAGTTTGTTTACCCAAGTTGCTGTAGCTAGGCAACGATTAAAGTGTAATTAAATGACAGACAAAAGCAGCATGACCAGAGCTGCACGTGGAGTGAATAGAATAAACACTGCCAGCACCTCATCAGAGCTGTGTATACACAGCATGTGCACTTTAATACTGGGTATGTCCGGTCAGTGAGATGTTTGTGAGATTGGCTAAAAAACTGTCCTAGCACAGTGTGAGAGAGAGGTAGGGAGGGAGGGAG
>ERZ1740065.2583-NODE-2583-length-11282-cov-11.258840_pt1 | contig 11282 bp, 5 predicted proteins | sample MGYA00581738_ERZ1740065 | MGnify/ENA primary metagenome ERZ1740065 (study PRJEB43018, sample SAMN04849749) | marine metagenome | isolation source: floating plastic debris | place: Pacific Ocean | collected 2008-09-01 | study: EMG produced TPA metagenomics...
TAAGCACAGAAATTTCATGATCTGTGATGTCACAGTGGGGCTATAGTTAGTATAACAATGGCTTATTTATAATAAACATAGCTCCCACAGAAGTTATCAAAATGCAATGACATGATCAACACCTCTTTTGAGCATCATTATCAACGAGTCAATGAATACTCAAGGAGATTTTACATCCCAGTCTCATGTTATTTGGACCAAGTTCATGTTTCATAAAGACCTTCTATTCACCATCCTTAATGCTAAAATATGGCACCGCTTGTGAGAGAAAGGGATGACCGATGAAAGGCACTATGACCCCCTCTGATGAGACACCAAATTTTACAATTGCAGCATTGGAATGCCACGCGCGAGCCCACCAAGACTAGTGCATGTCTTCCTCACTCCTGTAATTGAAACAATTAAACTGTGCTGAAACCATAGATTGAAATGGTTCAAACGGATTTCTCTTGTCCCTTCTCTCCCAGTGCAGCATGGGGAGTGTCACAGTTTGACAAAAATATAAATGTGCGTCTCTTCCCAATGTACTGCGCTGCTGATCTGTGTCGTGGACTATAAGAATGAAATCCAAAGATCAGAGCAAATATGTGAGTTCAGCTTCTATCTGATGGATTGACGAATATTACGATAAGTTTATAGGATTCTGGGCTATTGCCATTTTCCTGTAGATAAGCGTGCATGTGGTATATGGGGCATGCACAAGCGGTATATGCGGGAGTGAGCAAGAGTATGTGCACCTCCGAGGAAGTATGTGATAGTGTGTGGGAGTGTGCTGAAAAAATTGACAGAAGAATGGCAAAAACTTCCTTCTGAACTGTGGTATGCTATGAACTCAAGTTTGACAGAAATACCACAGACTGAAAAAAACTTAATCATGCTCAAAAGGTGCCAAAAGGTTCTGAGAGATAAACAATTGGTAACAATTTGTTTATGTTTATGCATTCAGTGAGATCAGAATATAGCAAGCCTAAACTTTAGCGACCGACGATTAAATGAGTGGAGCGATATGGTGAAAGACTAAGCTTCTGCGTTAAAAGCATTACCAATTACCTACTGCTGGCATAGCCACTAAAATATGATTGGCGTGTTTACATATGTAGGTGACCAAATAGCAACCCTTATAAATCTTGACCCAATTAAGAAACACAGTGAGCTGCTTTTGTAACTGAGTTCAACCATCTGTCAACTTTTAAGCAAGGCAGATGAATTCAAAGGTAATGACAACTACTTCCTTTCATACGCCATATGTTGGTGATATTAATATTGTTTAGTTATTTCCTTAGAGCTCAGTTACCATGTTGTATTTCTGATATACTCAGCAATGTACTGTGATAAGGTATATATTCTATTATTCGATGATATCATCCGTGCCATCCAAACATCCGTTTTATGCATGTCATACATTATTTTAGTTTTCACGGCTGTGAGTGTGAGCTTACAAGTAAAAAAACCAGTACACTTCACCTCACGTCAGTGCTCTACCAGTAGACTTCACCTCATGTCAGTGCTCTACCAGTACACTTCACCTCAAGTCAGTGCTCTACCAGTCAAATTCCAGTGGCATAGTACAATAGACCAGATTTTTCTACACTGTCATTATTTCTACTACCGCAATAAGTCGAGTTGATCCTACTTTACCCTGGGCTTCATTCAGTATGGTGTGTTGCAAAATGTATCAAACTACCGCATGATCTGGATGTATACATTTGCTTACCCCCACCGCTGATCCTCAACATGAAGCCTTGAATGACTAGCATGGCACTTGTTGTAGACAGACTTCCAAAGGCAGGTATCAGAGCTGTAGAGGAGGCCTGGATCAGTAGTCCTACGCCAATGGTCAGCAGTGTTGCCAACCTGACAATTTCTCAAATAGATACGCAACTTTTTGAGCTTTTTTTCGGGCAGTTAATTTACCTCATTAGGTCATTTAATTGCATTCTGTGTTGACCACAGACCCAAAAAATTACTAACCATATTTGGTGAGTAGTAATGTACTGAAATACAGGCCATAAAGTGGTTTTTGAGGCAGTAGATGAGGTTTTATTTTCATATTACTAAAATCTAAGATCTTTTGTCATTTGAAGTTTGGCAACATCGATGATCAGTGGCAAATTGTACCTGTCATTTATAATGAGTCCAACTAATACATCGTGCCACTAAAGCTTAACCAGATCACATCAACTTCTTGTTGTGTCAGAGAGTATGAGGAGCTTCGCGTTTCACCATTACCTGGCACAAGTGTGCTATTTATTTCAAAAATTTTCATCCAAAACGCTTGTTGCTCTGACAACCTAACAATAACAGTCTGTGAGGCAATGTATTCCGTAAATTCATGTCAAAAATTTACCTTGCTGATATCTAGTCACCTCGATTACCATAAAAGTGGAAAATATAGCGTGGAAAATTATCACTAGCGATGGATACAGCTAAGTTTTCATTGGAGTTGTCATCTCGTTATTAATAGAAATGTTCAGATGATCTCGGGCATGTTCGTGACCCAAAATATGATGATTTTTTCCACTGAGAAGGTTCATTTACTTCTAATACATTTTTTACAAAGACTTCATCCACAACCGCTAGTATTATTCCTCTCATGCTCATTGCACACTCCCACACATACGTGTGCGCATTCCCTCACGTGCCTGTATGTGCCCGTATGTGCATGCATGTGCTGCATGGTCGTGTATTAACGGGAGAATGAAAAAAGCCTTCAGTTTTTTATGGCATCTGTATGCGAACAAGGTATGTCCACTGTATTCCATATGAGAATGAGATATCCATACACTCATTATGGATGGAACTAAGCATTAGTAGTAAGACTTCTATACTACATACTAACGGAGACTCTCTGTACTAATGTGCCATGAGAGGTTGGGTGTGTAGTGAGCCAGAGGTGAAAAAGGAGGCTGAGTGAAAGCCCTGAATGAATGAAGAGGCAAGGGGACTGTAGTATAGGTGTCACGGAAGAGGCAGTGGTGAAACGAGAAGCTCAGGAAATGGGCCTACATGTACAAAGGGGTGGTAAGGATGTGCTGTTGTGGCGAAGGATTGCAAAGTGATGACACAGGCTGATGGAGAAACAGTGAGCAGAGGAGAAGCAAGGAGATACAGGGCAGAAGTGAACAGAGGAGCATGAACAGCAAGGACAGAGGAGCTTCAAGAAGTGAGGAGCAGGTATTCAGAAAGGACAGTTAGGGGTGTAGAGAGGGCTCGGGGTGAAAGGAGAGCTAGGTGTTAAGGGGATAGAAAGATAGGATGTTACTGTGTGCTCTATTACATATATTAATGCTTAGTATGATATGGTTCTTTGCGACACTAAGTATAGGCTGCGTATGGCATGTGGTCAGAATTATAGTTCGTATGACTGATGTAGGGTCCAATAACTCCGGTAAGGGCTGCTCTTCTAGTATGGTGACTTCCTCAGCTCATCAATGAAAAATCAGTCTTTAAATTTCAGTCAAGATCGTGATGAAAGCCATCCATTTACTGACTCCTAGCTGCAATCAGTTATAAAGGTTCTAGATATGCTCGAGCATATCCAGTTGTTAGAATTGCTGTCATGTACTTCCCTGTACAAAAAATTTGCAGGAAGCACATATCCGTATATTACCTATCTTATACTCATCAACAGCTCTATTACATGTAATGTAGTAATCGCAGGAAAACTGGATACCATATTGTTGCATCAAGTTTTCTGCAATCTATAGAATATCTTTGAGCCGTTGTGATATTACCCTGCTCTCACCTTGAAAAGACAGAGTTTCAATGATGAGTCCAATTCCTAAGCAAGTGAATAGCCAGGCTCTATTGGACACTGGAACTCCAGCTAGTTGGCTATGATCCAGTAGAGTGGGACCTCTAAAATAGTTTGAAAAATACTTCAAATATGTGCATGAGGGTTTTCATCGATACATTTCTGGCAGCAGATGCCTCGTACTTTTAGCCACACCTCTCAATACCCTGAAGACCCATCAGACAGTCAACTATACGGTCTGATACACAGACACTAATAGGATCTTTGAATACTGCTGGAACTGAGGGCAGGCAGTGGCTTCTACAGCGTAGACAAAACGCTCTACCCTTTTCTCAAATGGTTGAGGTTGCTGGTAGCTGACACGCAGTTGCCAACTCCAAGTTCATGTACAACCTGTGTAGTACTGTTTTTCTTCATGCAGTGACTTACTCTGAAGAGCATCATGAAGCACGCCGCAACCTCGATGACAGCATTTCGATATATTATGTTGTGCTCAGGTGCCTTGCCAACATCATCCTCGATGATGCCTTTCTCACTACCACTTCTACTGGCATCTTCATCTTCAGTGATGGTGCTGAAGTTGTCGATATGAGCACTCTGAAAAGTGAGTCAAAATTTCAGTACCGGTAACGGTTGACTGACTAGCATGGTTATGGTAGGCTTTCTTAACACCCAAAACACAGTGATTGACAGCTCTATTATACTCAACTGTATGTTGAAACTCTAGCATACAGTTGAGTATCCCGTAGCGTAACCTAGCTTCCTCTTATATTGACGTCAATCCTACTGCTTTCAGCCATGTATGAGCGTCACTTGTGGTCCGCCGGGTCTATCAGCTACTACAACTGTAAATCCAAAACTTTGACAAAGAAGGACTCATGCTTGTTTAGGTAAAAAAACCAGATTGGATGGGGAGCAACGGGCTCCATGTAAGAGCATTTTCAAAGTACAAAGCGATGATTATGTTACACGTCTGCGTTTCTTTGATCTCACCACTGGCTTGTAGCCATATCGAAGATTCGTTTGACATGATGTGCTATATATGGGCTATTTCCCGCTTTCTGTCAAAATCGGTGAAATTTAGACAGTTTCTAGCTACCGACTCACAATTCATCAGAAACTCTCCATCTCTCAGTGCTGGTATAAACAGGAAAGTTTATGTGGTTTACAGCTGTACATAACATAGTTGACAAGATATCATTTCATACGGGCAGCCATCCCTCCCTAGACAGTCATGCTCAAGAACTAGGCGCTCATTTAATGCCAGATCAGCCCATAAAAATATAAAAATTAGTTCAGAGTGACCGAGACTAGATGAGTAAGGAGGTTTGGCAAAGACACGCCGTACCTACACTTATGTCAGAATAATCACGTATAAAATCGTCCAATGTCAGCTACTCATACATTGGTTGATTTTCTGACCACTGAATTTTTGTCTTTATAAAGCATGGAAATAGCTGAATTGTCACTGAAATATGCAAAACATATTATTTCTGAAATAAACAAAGAAATCAAGTAACGACAGTTGATTTTAGTTCACCTCTGAAGTGCCGTATGAGTAAACATGAAAGTTCCTCTCACAGAGATTTTCGCCGTAGGCTATGGCAACTTTTGACTATGGCTTTCCTGTAAATTGCTAAACCTCCCTAATATATAGCCAGAAGAACGACATCGGGTTTGTACTAGGTGTGTAAAACAGTGCTGAGTTCGGGTATAGCATGGAGTGTAAATGGGGGAATGTATAGTTTGATAAATATGGAGCCACCGCTGGAGGAGAGACATCTCCATCGGATAATCATAGGTGGGCTCATTCGCCTATTCAAAGGTCAACACTTCGCATGCATTGACGTCAGCATGCACCATAAGATTTCCATGTCAGTACAAAAATATCATGGCATAGAGCTCACCCTCACAGCGTGTCTCTGGCTTCATTGCTTTACCAGTGCTGACAGCAATTTGTCACATAACATCTAGGGAATTCAAGATATGGTTATTGTATGGAGTATGACCTGACCACATATTTTCATAAAACAGCAACGAATAAAAACATGAACAAAGAAGATGAATGTGTTCTGTTAGTAAAGCCTGCCTCTCCTATAAAGGCTAAGCTGCACTGCCATATGTATCTACGATTAGCGAATTGTGAATCAGTTTCGTACAATTGAGCAAGAGCCTACGCTATCACACAACATATATTCAATAATAGTTGATCAGAAGTTAAGACTTGTCTCCCTTGTTTGAATTAGATGTTATTTTACAGAAACAGATTTAATCGCTGTCCTTCTACGCTCATTCTGAATATATTCACTAAGGTCTGAAAGAGTTTCTATAAATTGTGTGACGAGACAACCTGTTGCATTATAAAACTATATATGCTAAGATAAGACCACACAGTTGATATTTACATCTCAAAGACACGTTTATATAAACATATAGACTCCGAAGGTTAGTGAGTGACGTGACATACCTACCCACCACCATATTTGTTAACTTGTGAAAGTTCAACACTGTGCACGGTACTGGAAGCGCTGGGCCCACAGACAGTTACAAATTTCTATGGTAGAAAGTTATATATCTCTACGTACTTCTCAGACATTTTCGATAGTGTAGCCTACGCCTTAGAGTAGTACAGGAACAAGGCCTGATACCACAACAAATTGGAATCCAACACGGACTAATACGCTAACCACCCTGTCACAGCTGCTCCCTTCACTCTACTCTGACAACAGGAAAAATGAGTGCGCACTGTTCTAGCTACTGGAGGTATATATAACCACATTGTCCGGTGCTTACATGTATAACATGTATGTATTAAAATGTCTGTAAAGTTTATTCAGTAGCGAAAATATCATACTGATTGTTATTAGTGATAAACTCAGAGTAGGAGTATGAAGAACGCTGTATAACATTATGAAATAACGATGGATCTTCATCATCTAGCTTACTTATGGCACAAAATACAGTTCAAGGCTGCAAAGAATGACCAATGCTATTGCAAGCTTCGACAGAGAGCAGTTCGATAACTAGATACTGGATTGATAGCTCAGTAGGTGACACAATATCACTCCACTTCCCAGCTTATATTTTTCTTCAAAATCAATTTGCCGTTTTCACCGTACTGACGAACCATAAGCGTTATAAGAGCGGTTGCTAAGATTGCTAAAATGCTTGAAATCAGAACGATGAACATCAGAGAAATCGCTCCCAATGGTTTGAATACCGATGTGGCTATAGTTGGCAGCACCAGAACCCCAACATTCCTAGACACCATCATGAGGGACAACGTGGAATCAAGTTCTACAAAAGAATAGATTGTTATGAGGAGACAAACAATATACCGCTATCATTATTGTATTACATGACATTGCTAGCTAAGAACAGTTCTTATGAGGGTTTGATGCCAAGATTTGATCAACACAGAGAATGTAACTCTGTTCAATTTTGTATCAAGAATGTACCATTTCGTTAGTAAGGAGAGGAAAGGAAAGGTTTCTGGTCTTTTTACTCTCCTATCGGCATGCACCCTGTTGCTATGCACCCTGTTGCTATGCACTCTGTTGTTATGTTTATGGGTGATACAGCAGCTTTAGTGCCCAATTGCGCTCCAGTTAAAGCTGTCGATTCCACGCCTCACAGGCATGCGGATAGGACGTTACCAAATGCCTGAATTTTGGTAGGTTTCTGGAGTTCAATGAAACTATTAGGCTTTCGTAAATCTCCCTTCAATGTGGGCGCATGTCAGCATACGCGCCAATTGTGACAGCAGGTTTAACGTACTTTGTAAATGAGCTTCAGACCATGTAACAGTGGCCGGGTTGACAATATTCATCACCGTTCCATAGACAACTGTCATACTGTATAGCACTGCAGGGTAAGTGTCTCCATACACCACTAGAGCAACACCACATCCGACAGTGATCGAGAACCCAACCCATATAATCGTAGATGGCCGGAGCGACCGACTGATGAGCATTCCTGCAAAGAATTGTAACGGTAGTCAGCTGACATTCATTTGTGTCCTTAATTACAGTTATTTTAAGAGGGTTTGGGTTTTGATATCAAGCTGTTGGGCATCAATTAGCTGCTAAGCAGATGAATTTGCCGTAGTCATGAGTACTCTATCTTCTTAGAGCATAAACTCTTATAACGTTCGTGGAGGAATTACGTCCATTGATTTTTAAAGTTTGAGTGTGACCTTCATGCAAATTGACGCGGTTTAGTTTGAAACTCTAAAAAAATTGGATGCGACATGAATTTAAATTTTTGGCATACACGAACTGAGTAGCACCTGTCGTAGATGAGTTTAGTTTGTCTAACTAGCTCTTCACAGGTGAACTGAGCCCAATTGAAGCATGAGTTTAGTCAAAATTGAGCTTGTAATAGCGCTAAGATTGATTCGAACTGGAAAGTGGTGTTAATGTCATTCACACTTCGATATGCGTTCATGCGGCACATGAGTGCACAGGCAGGCACAAATGGGAGTGTGCGTGAGTGTGCTGGAGCATGGGCGCATATCTACAGGAGAATCACAGGCACTGAGCAAAATATGGGAGATTTATTGCAGCACCGTTGTGACAGCTATTAGAAGATGACGGTGCCTAAAGCACCGGTTGGATCGATGAGATAGGCACCTGTAAGATTTCCGAGGCACTTTGAAGCTCCCGAAATGCTTGTGATGACTACCCCACTCGTTTTACTCATCTGCAATGGTCCTAGGACTACAAATGTCATGAGCATGTTTCCGTAAGCACTTTGCACTCCAGACATCACCAGGTTCAGCAGCATAAGTGCTGCCAATGATATCAAGAACGGCAGAGCATCAAACGTCAGCCTTCCTTGCTGGAATCTGACATTGGTGGATGGTGGCTGATGTGGTTTAAGTTTGAAGTACATGCAGAAGTAGCAGATAGCTGGTAGCAGCACCACAGCTGCCTGTATGAGATAGAAATAGGCTACATGAGTCTCTGTTTCCCGGTACGTCTGCTGGATAGGACGATCTTCAAGTTTGTATGACCGGTTTGCTGAGACTGACATGGAACTATTGTCACAGCTTGGTACCGTTGAATTGTGCCTACAGAATAAAAGCATACTGGGTATCTCTCTTCCGCTTTTTGCAATACATCCGTTCAACATAAACACTTCCCTTAATGGTTACTAAGAAGAAGGCACTGAGCTGCCACCACCAACCTGCAGCATTGATAGCTGTGTACACCCATCACACCACCTTCCCATGCCTACCCCAGCATCATAGATGAAGTTTTTGGGCCGGGAAATTAGCTATTTAGGAATTTTCTTCCCTTGTCAAAAGCTACAAAGTTGATCAATCATTTTGAGGTTACACCACAGCAAGATTTAAGGCACATGACACCCCCTCTACACAAACCCCTTTGTCCCTACACGAAACCTTTTTAAGCATCTGACTGCTTTATCAATGTTACTGTCATTGGCCTTACCATTCACCATCACCAAGATTTGGCACTTTGTCTGAGAGGAAGGGGTGAGCAATGAAAGGCCCAATTATCCCTGCTAATGAAACGCCGAAGTAGACAACCTGTAGCAGCACACCACCGCGTGTCACTCCACCGAGATCGATGCATATCTTCCAAACTCCTGTATCCGAAACCAAAGCAAGGTCATCAAACGACTACAGTTTCTGTCATTCTCCTGTTGATTTTTGCGCACATTCCCGCACATGTAGACGCACACTCTCATGTACTCTTGCACACCCGTGTACAGTCCCACTCATGTGCATACTCATTCTCACACACTCTCGCTCACACTCGCACACTGACAGACATGCTGATGCTCGCATATTGACGGGAGAATGACAAAAGGCACCGGGACTTGTCACTAGCCATCCAATGTAATAATTCATGGGCAGCATGAAATCCCAATAAGAAATGTCCGTATGTCTTCACAATACTGTTGTTCAATTTTTTCATGAGCAATGTGCGTAGAATATATGTACCGCAGAAGCCGTGCTGGTTCAGCTTCTAGTTGTGAAAAGAAGAGTTTGATAACTGTTTAGTATTATAAGCTATTTGCTTCTGGACTATGTCAAACTATGGGATAACATTGTCATGTTTGGCAAAATTGCAAGTATGAGAAACGCAGAAATGATGGTTGTAAGATGCTGAATGCATATTATGAAATACACGCGCATCAACAGCAGAATTTTCTGTTATGCATTCACAAAATAAACCAGACTGCAGGAACTAGGATATGAGGTCAGCCTTTATATATTTCTCACTATGTGTATTACATAGAAATACTCATTCTGTTTTTGATGAGCTCCGCCCCAAGGTTCTGAGTGGATTATTGACAGAGATACGCAGGTTAAAGTGAAGGTATGTTTTCTCCTCCACAATGGTTGACATATGGGACCTGCTGGGTTTTTTTCCAACTTTATTTTGCATTTCTGACCATATAAAAGCCACCTTTGGGTTGAATCTGTCAGCACAGGTCAGCCAGAAATTGTACTTCTCCTATTTACTTTAGAGAGCAGAGCGATAATATATTTACAGGATGAACTTCTGAGTTAACATTTCCTCCATCTTAGCGCCACCATAATGAGTTTACAGCGCATCTCCTTCAATATGGATAAGAGCATTTACTTACCCACACCGCTGATGCTCAACATGAAGCCTTGAATGACTAGCATGGCACACATTGTCGACAGGCTTCCAAAAGCAGGTATCAGAGCTGTAGAGGCAGCCTGGATCAGTAGTCCTACGCCCATGAGTAATCGCAAATCAATTCTGTCAATCGGAAATGGGTGTATCAGACAACTGAACAACTCATAGCTGGTGACTCAGCTATCACCTGACACTTTTTGTGCTGAAACATCGATTTTTGTCATCTAATCATCAAATCATCTAATCATGGTGCCAATATGGGTCAAAAAGTAAGTTTAAGGAAGCTAATATTCTCTTGTGGTCCTTAAATGATTTTAGAATGGTAGTAAAACTGTGAATATATTAGGTATTGCTAGAAATGCTGCTAAACAACAATAGGCAATACGGGATAGGATGAGTGAAACGTTTTTCACCAATGATTTTCTACGGAATTTTGCTTTCTCATCAATTTCCAATGATCATTAGAGTTATTGGTGTGCTTTGTTTTTTTCTCTTGTTTGTTTATGGGACTTCTTCCAAGTACAAGCAACAAAGCTTGCTAACGATTTGCCAGTATTCTGACAACACCTGTTACACCGGCTTATGCAAGTCATTCTACAGCAACAGAGATCAGTGTGAAGTGTACAATCATTAAGTCATCAGTGATATTAGCTGGCTATCATGATCATGTCAAGGAAAGTCATTATCATGCCATAAAATATAGCCCTTCCTCTCCACCTTGCTCCCTCTCCATCTCCCTCCCTCTCCACCTCTCTCCCTTTCCATCTCTCTCTCAACCTCTCTCTCTGCCTCCCTCTGCCTCCCTCTGCCACAAAATGTCTCACAAAGTAACAAAATCAATAACATATATGTATTTTAAATCACTCAAAAACAAAAAAAAAAAAAAAAAAACA
>ERZ1740065.2584-NODE-2584-length-11282-cov-10.417743_pt1 | contig 11282 bp, 5 predicted proteins | sample MGYA00581738_ERZ1740065 | MGnify/ENA primary metagenome ERZ1740065 (study PRJEB43018, sample SAMN04849749) | marine metagenome | isolation source: floating plastic debris | place: Pacific Ocean | collected 2008-09-01 | study: EMG produced TPA metagenomics...
ACAGAGGTGCACATGCGCATTTCTTCGCCTCCGGTCACTCATCCCTGCTTTTTTGGCATTGATACGGACGATCAGGATCAGTTAATTGCGGCCAACCTATCAGTCGATGAGATCTCAGAGAAAATTGGGGTTGATTCTCTCGCTTACCTGAGCTGGGAAGGCATGCTGAAGGCGACTCATCAAGCTCCCCAAAGCTTTTGCTCGGCCTGCTTTACAGGGGATTATCCGCTCGACATTCCCAATCCCTATAAGCGCTCTAAACTGAAATTTGAAAGCTCGCCACCAGCACCTGCCGCTCCCGTCTAAGATTGAGTGTTCTGCGATAGCGATGCTTTGAGAGATGGGGATGGCGTTGCCGTGGCGATCGCTCTCGTCCACCACGATTCAAAGATGTACCGGGTAGCGAAATGATCAAATCGCCTTAGTTGAGGGAGCAGCTGGTTGCTGCTGTGTAGATTCCGCTGGCTGATGTTGCCAAGAGTTGTTCGGTAAAGAATCTGTTTTACTCTGAGGGATGACCCTCAGCAACAGCAGCTTGGCAAACAGTTTCTGCACCGGTCGTTTTAGTAAGAGCTGAGGACGTTCTCGGACTGCTTGGCGCATCTTTTGCAGTGCTAGGACAACGTTGGCGCGACAGTGATCGTATCTGATGTACTGTCTGGCCAGATAATAATAGAGCTCGCTTAAGCTTTGGTGCTTCAAGGATTGCAGGTGTTGAGGTGCTTGCTGAAAGGCTCGATTGATCACTGCGATGCTATTGACTTCCACCTGAGGCAGGTTGCCTGAGATCGACTGTGAAGACTTGCGGTAAAAAATCTGATGCTTTCTCACCAATGCAAATCGACAATGAGCGGCTAATCTGAGGTAATACTCCCAATCCACTACTGAGCTGAGCTGTGTATCAAACTCACCAACAGCTTCGATCACTGAACGCCGAGCCAAAATATTTGACCCGCTACACATAAAATTCCTGACTAACAGAGCCGGATAAATATCGCCTTCATCATAGGCTGGGGTCTGGTGATACAGCACACAGCCTGCTTCATCCATAAAGGTCGTCCAACTATAGGCTACCCCCGCGTCTGGATTGTGCCTCAGCGTTTTGACTTGTAACTCTATCTTGTCGGGTGACCATAGATCATCTGCATCGATAAAGGTAATAAATTCACCCGTCGCTTTCTTGATGCCATGGTTACGAGCCTGGGAACTGCCACCATTTTCATATGAAAAAACTCTGATGCGAGGGTCGTCAAACTGAGAGAGTACTGTCAATGTTTCATCCGTTGAGCCATCGTTGACAATGATGATCTCAATGTCTGGAAACGTTTGATTCACAGCAGATTCTACGGTTTCAGCAATCGTTGATGCACTATTGAAGACCGGTATAATAATAGAAACGACAGTCACAAATTCTAGGTTCCCTAATCAAGTAATGGCGAGATGCACATGCCTGTAGTCTCTAGCGGGGGAGTGGTTTACGAACTTTCAGCCTTCTCTTGACCTACACTAACGCCGTAGAAGTCGTTTTAGATGAACCGGTTTTTTTATTATGCCGGGTTGATATCTAATGGTAAAGCTATGACCCTGCAGTCCTGCTTATTGTTCCCTAGCCGGTTTTGCAGTCTCAGGATTGCACTCTAGTCTTAAGCTCAGCTGTGGATGATAGCCGTTGCCAGGAATCTAACCTCCCCATCTTGCCAATTGCGGGCTGTGGACTCCGAATGGAGCAGATGCAGGGGAAAGGGCAGCATAGGTGCGAGTTCATGAGATTTTTATAGGTGATCGATCCTTTAGTGAAAGCGCATCCTAGCAACTCTTCCTACAAGTTGCTGTTTGAGAGGGGTATGAACACCCGCGATCGCTAGATTCTGATCGTTGGTGACTTGCCAGTCAAATAATTTAAGGGCAAATCAATGGTGGCTCTAAACAGCTAGTAATCGTCCTCAGCTTAAGTGCAGAGAGACGGTAGATGATGCCCAAAATGAACGTTTTTCAGTTGATCACAGATTTTTAGAGTGTCTGTATGGTTAGCCAAGTTGAATCGTAGTTTACATGCCTGGTTTTGAGTGTTGATGTGATCTAGTGATACCAACTCCACTGAATTTTTATTTTGCCAAATAAGTTCATACTCAATATATGGGCAATCTAGCCCAGCGCTATGTGAGCGTCATCCTGTAAATCTTTAGTAAATCTACTGAGAGTCGCTTTACAGTACTCTTCAGGGCGTCGAGACTATAGACGCCGCTGTGTGACCTTAGCGATCTCGCTGTGTGCTTATGCATCGGGCTTTTGCCCCAGTGAAACAGCTGGTTAGCGCGAATCACCAGGGCAAATATTAACGCTGGCACTTTGAGGGTGAGTTTATCAAGTGATGGATTGTCCAGAAGTTTCGATCATTGTCCCAACTTTTCGCGATGCTGACTGTCTGGAGTTGTGTTTAGCTGCATTAGAGCGGCAAAGTTATTCTGCAGATCGCTATGAAGTGATCGTGGTCAATAACTGTGTTGAGGACGACTTACAGCCCTTAGTCGAGCAGTTTGAGCACGTACGCTTATGCGTAGAAGCGCAACCGGGTTCCTATGCGGCTCGCAATCAAGGTTTGGCGGTGGCGAAGGCCGAGGTTTTGGCCTTTACAGATGCCGACTGCATTCCGGCGGAAGACTGGCTTGAGCAGGGCGTTCAGCATTTGCTCAGCGTGGAAAACTGTGGATTGGTCGCAGGGAGCATTCGCGTTTTTGTGCAAGATCCAGCCTCCCCAACAGCGTGTGAGTTGTACGACAAGCTGTTTGCTTTTCCTCAAAAGCAGTATCTAGAAAATGACCACTATGGTGCTACTGCCAACGTGTTTACCTATCGACATGTGTTTGAACAGGTGGGTCTGTTTGCGGCTGAAATGCAGTCGGGTGGTGATGTTGAGTGGGGGAAACGCGTTCACGCTGCAGGCTTTGCATTGGTCTATGCTGAGGCAGCCCGTATCGATCATCCGGCGCGATCTTCGTTTGCTGCCTTACGCAAGAAGACGAAGCGCGTGGTTGACGGTCACTATATTTTGATGCAGAAGCAGCTCTTTGCTAAAACCCGATTTTTTGGGGGCTTGGCGGCGGACCTGCTGCTACCGTTTCGGTCAGCTCCCTACATTTTGTCTAGTCAGGGCATCTCAGGGGCGCAAAAGCTACAGTTGCTAGGCATCTCGATCTCGCTGCGCTACATCAAATTCTACGATCGCCTGACTCGATTACGCGTTGGCAATCCCACCCTTTCGACATCATGATGAACGATACCCTTGCTTCGGCAAGAGTTGTTCACGGCTTGCTGACGGCAGTTGCAACGGCCTCAAAATTGGATCTTTTTGAGCTTTAGGCCAATAGGTTTCAGCATCTAAGGAAAGGGCGCGTCTGAGATGTTCCAAGGCCCAATCATGTCTGCCTAAAATGGCGTAGCAGGCGGCTTGGTGAAAAAATGCTAAGGGGTGACTGGGGGAAAGGGCTAATGCCTTGTCGAAGGCCGCGATCGCCTCTTCTGGAGCGGCCAGTTTACGCAATATCATGCCTAATGCGAGCCAACTATCGGCATGATCGGCTTGCAGGCTCAGCGAGACTCTAAAGGCATCATGGGCTTCTGCATAGCGGCCCAAGCGCGTCATAATCAGACCTTTATGAAACCAGACTTCAGCGGTCTCCGGCCCTGACTGACTTGCTTTTTCGAGATATTTGAGAGCCTTGTCGCTCTGGCCTCGCTGCTGTAGCAAATAGGCATAGCAGTTCAACAGGCGGACATCTTCATGGCCTTGGGTGATCCAGGGCTGCAGATAGGCTAACGCTTGGCTTTTTTGGCCGCGATCGATCAGCACATAAGCTAAAGACAAATAAGCATCTAGCTGATTGGGTGCATGGGCGATCGCCGTTTTAAAGTGTTCGATCGCTTGCTCGAGCTGTCCTAACTGATAGGTGGCGAGACCTTTGCCATACCACAATCGAGCCTCGGTAGGCGCCAAGGATAATGCATGATCATAACTTTCGATCGCTTGACCAAACTCTTGAGAGTGATACAACACCTTGGCCCGCCGTCGCCATACGTTGGTATAAGTGGGGGCCAAATCGAGTGCTCGATCATAGGCATGCACGGCCTCACGTCGATGCCCCGCCGCTGCTAAGGTACTGCCGAAGTTACACCAAACCTTGGGATCATCAGGTTCTAGACGCAGCGCCTTTTGATAGCTAGCAATCGCCTCGTCATATCGTTTTAGTCGTGCCAAGCAGTAGCTCTGCTGTTGCCAGACGGCAGCGGTTCCTTGCCCCTGCTTTACCCAAATCTCACATTGTGCGAGCATTTTCTGCAAAGCGGCGGTTGATCGCGGGTTACCCTCTGGCAGAAAATCGTCAGCACTCATGGGTTGGGTCGTTACGAAGTTGAACGGTGTAAAAATCGTAGAAGCAATCATGGAGGTTGGCGGATAGCAGTCGAGCTGCTGGTTAACCCAGTGGGGTACACCAGCTCGGTCTCGATGAATGACTCGACCTGAACACGCTGTTCTTGTGTTGACGTGTCTTACCAGATTATCCAGTAAAAGCACTAACTGTTAACCGAGACTGGGGAAACTACCTGCCTCAAGCGATTGCCTTGCTGCGAGAGAGTCGTTTCATTCCTGAACCCCGTACAGCGGTACCAAACACATCTCTACCATAAGTTGCCCGTGTGGCCTGTGCCCCTCTACAAAGTCATTGACAGGGTGCGGTGATTCTAGAGAGTCACTGCAACCGAATTTATCAATCGCATCGCCGCTCACTGCATGGGGAGATTTCCCAGGTATTCTTCTTCAGTCAGCACACAGAGTTGAAGAAAGATGCTCAGGTTGGTTACGCGATAACCTTCTGGGGACGTTGGCGGAGTATGCCGACGGGGGCAATTGTCTCGTAACTGATCACCGGACTCAGACCAGCTCAATTGACAGGCTAATCAAACCCCTGACGTGATTTTTAATGCCTCAATATGGCTGTCGCCTTCAGTGTTAATGCGGCAAATGTTTCACTGTGATAGCTAAATGCACATCGCTTAAAGCTGGCGGGAACGTTAAAAGCATGCTTTTCCTCTCTAATTGGGAGCCTATCGCCAAGCTAACCTATGAAATTCTCTGCTAGCACCCCCAAAAACGCATTCCCAACAATTTCTGGCTATACCCTGGTCGAACAACTTTATGTGGGGTCTCGAACGGCAGTCTATCGGGCGGTGCAGGTTGCTGATCGGCGATCGGTGGTGATTAAAGTGCTGCAGCGTGAGCATCCCAGTTTTGGTGAGTTGGTACAGTTCCGCAATCAATACACCATCGCCAAAGACCTCCCCATGGCTGCAATTATTCAGCCCTTGAGCTTGGTATCGCTGGAGAATGGTTATGCCCTGGTGATGGAAGATTGGGAGGCGCTTTCTCTAGCCAAATACTGCCAGCAGCACTCCCTAACCCTGACAGAAGTTCTGGATATTACTCTCCAGATGGCGGATATTCTGCATGATTTAGGTCAGCATCGGGTGGTGCATAAAGACATCAAACCGGCGAATATTCTGATTCGTCCTGAGTCAAAGCAGATCAAACTGATTGATTTCAGCATTGCCTCTTTATTACCGAAGGAAACTCAGGCAATCCAAAGTCCCAACATTTTAGAAGGTACACTGGCCTATCTGGCGCCGGAACAAACCGGGCGGATGAATCGTGGCATTGATTATCGGGCGGATTTCTATGCTCTAGGTGTCACCCTGTATCAGCTGCTCACTAGTACCTTGCCGTTTATCGCCGATGATCCTCTGGAGTTAATGCATTGTCACCTGGCCAAGCAGGCGGTGCCGGTAGATCAGGTGCGGCCTGAAGTGCCCGCCCCGGTAGCGGCGATCGCCGCTAAACTCATGGCCAAAAATGCTGAAGATCGCTATCAAAGCGCCCTGGGACTCAAACATGATCTGGAAAAGTGTTTGACCCAGTGGCAAGCCACAGGAATGATCGCCGCGTTTGAACTGGGCCAGCGGGATGTGAGCGATCGCTTCCTGATTCCAGAAAAACTTTATGGCCGTGAAGCTGAGGTTCAGACGCTATTAGAGGCGTTTGATCGGGTCGCTGATGGCACTGCCGAACTCATGCTGGTGGCGGGGTTTTCGGGGATTGGTAAAACCGCTGTAGTGAATGAAGTGCACAAGCCGATTGTGCGGCAGCGTGGCTACTTCATCAAAGGCAAATTTGACCAGTTCAATCGTAATATTCCACTCTCGGCTTTTGTGCAAGCCCTGCAAGATTTAATGGGACAACTGCTCTCAGAGTCCGATGAGCAATTGCAACGCTGGAAAGCCGACATTCTGGCGGTGGTGGGTGAGAATGGGCAGGTTTTGATTGAAGTGATGCCCACCCTAGAGCGGATTATTGGTCCACAACCCCCTGCTCCTGAACTTTCAGGCAATGCTGCTCAGCATCGATTTAATTCGCTATTTCAGCAATTCATTGAGATTTTTACGACTCAAGAGCACCCGTTGGTGTTGTTTTTAGATGACTTGCAGTGGGCCGATGCCGCCTCTCTGCAACTGATGCAACTGTTAATGAATGACAATGGCTATCTGCTGATTCTAGGCACCTATCGCGATAATGAAGTCTCAGCTGTGCACCCGCTGATGATGGCGGTGCAGGCATTAGAAAAAGCCGAGCTCACTGTCAATACGATGACCCTCGCGCCGCTGGAGGGTGACGATACTAATCAGCTCGTTGCTGATACGTTGAATTGTTCGACGGAACTGGCTCGACCTCTGACACGATTGATTAATCGCAAAACGCAAGGTAATCCCTTTTTTACTACCCAGTTTCTCAAAGCGCTACATGAAGACGGACAGATTACGTTTAACTGCGATCGCCGCTATTGGGAGTGCAATATCGCTCAGGTAAATGCCCTTGCCCTTACCGATGATGTGGTGGAATTTATGGCGGTGCAGTTGCAGAAATTGCCCGCTGAGACGCAGCAGGTCTTAAAACTCGCTGCTTGTATGGGTAACCAATTTGATTTGATCACCCTAGGGATTGTATCAGCACAATCCTCAACTGATGTCGCCAGGGCATTGTGGAAAGCCTTGCAAGAAGGCTTAATTTTACCCACTAGCCAGGTCTATAAGTTCTTTCAGGGGGGCGAGCCATCTGAGGGCGAGAATACGGTCAATCCCGCCTATCGGTTTTTACACGATCGCATTCAGCAAGCAGCCTACTCCCTGATTCCGGACGACCAAAAGCAGACAACTCACTATCAAATCGGACAGCTCCTTCGAAAAAGTATCCCAGATGAGGCATTGGAGGGACATCTCTTTGATTTGCTTAGCCAGCTGAATGCCGGTGCTAGCAAAATCACCGACTCTTTTGAAAAGCAGGCATTAGCTAGCCTCAACTTAAAGGGGGCGCTGAAAGCTAAGGCCTCTACATCCTATGCAGCTGCCTTGAAGTATTGTCATGCTGGAATTCAATTACTGGCAGATGATGGCTGGAAGACTGATTATTCATTGACTTTGCAGCTGCACGAACTAGCGGCGGAATCTGCATACTTGTGTGGTAAAAATCAAGTCTTTGAAAAATATGCTGAAATTGTTTTTGATCATGCCAATAGTGACCTCGATCAACTCAATGTTAATATCATCAAAATTCAAGCTTATACCGCACAAAATCGCCTAATTGAGGCTCTGGAAGTTGCCAAGGCAGCACTTAAAAAACATGATGTGATTTTTCCAGTCGAAATTTCACTAGAAGATATTCAGCAAGAATTACAAGACACTCAAGGGAAATTCTCACAATTTACTCCAGAAGAAATTGCGGCTTTGCCAAAGATGACTGACACCCAGTCTTTAGCCGTAATGCGTTTGTTGTTGAGTATTATCGCTACCGCCTATATCGCAGATCAAACGTTATTTCCACTGATTATTTTGAAGATGGTGCAGTGGTCTCTGCAATATGGGAATGCACCCTCATCACCCTATGCCTATGCCTGCTATGGAATTCTTCTGGTGAACTTGGCAAAAGAGATTGAGGCGGTCAGTCAAGTGGGTGAACTCGCCCTCAAGCTGTTAGCAGAGTCTCCCGAGTCAGAGATCACGGCTCGAACGAAGCTGGTTGTGGGCTCTCATCTCTATCATTGGAACTTTCATTTTCAGGACAGCATCCCTTTAATCCAAGAAAGCTATCATGCTGCTTTGGCAATTGGTGACTTGGAGTATGCGGGCTATAGTGCTCAGGTGATGTGCTTAGGCTCTTATTTTACGGGGCAGTCACTGATGCAGTTAGAGCCCCATGTGCAAGCCTATTGCCATGTACTCGCTCAGTTGAACCAAGTTACTGCCCTCAGGTATTGTCAGCTTTATTGGCAGGTTGTTTTAAACTTGCGTCACCCAAACGATGATCCTTCTCTTCTTATTGGTGAGGCATTTGATGAGCAAGAAGTCGTTCCTCAATTAGCGACAGCCAATGATTGGACTGGGCTGTACCATTTTTATTGCAACAAGTTGATTCTTAACTATCTATTTGGCAATATTGCACACGCCTTGACAGCGGCTGAACAAGCAAGACTGCACGAAGCTTCATTGGCCGGGATGTTTATCGTTCCCACCTTTTATTTCTACGAGTCCCTGGCAATTCTAGGCAGTCATGAGGACTTACGGTCCCAACAGCCGACAACTCATTCGCAACGCATCAGCCATAATCGGGCTGCCTTAAAACTGTGGGCACAGAGTTCTCCATGCAATCATCAACATCGGTCTGATTTGGTAGATGCCGAATATCACCGGGTTGTGGGCTGCAAAGCAGATGCCCTTGAACTTTACGATCGCGCCATTGCGGGCGCTAAAGCCAACGGCTACCTCCAAGAAGAAGCGCTGGCAAACGAACTGACCGCTCAATTTTATCTGGCGTGGGGCAAAGACAAAATTGCCCAAGACTACCTCACCAATGCCTACTACGGTTACGCCCAATGGGGCGCCACAGCCAAAGTCAAAGCGTTAGAGCATCGTTATCCCAACTTGCTCGCGCCTATGGTGCATTCACAGCAGCCGTCCGTATCGACAACGGAAACCGTGTTTGCGACCGACGCTTTTGATGCGTCACCTGCATCTGACACGCAACCTTCAACGTCTGGCAGCACCAGCAGTGTTTCTGCCGCACTGGACTTGACTACGGTGTTGCGAGCCTCCCAAGTCCTGTCTAGCGAAATCCAGCTCGATAAGCTTTTAGCAACCTTGCTGCGCATTGTGCTGGAAACCGCTGGGGCCGACAAGGGGGGGTTGCTCATGCCGCGTGAGCAGCAGTGGTTTGTCGAGGCCGTGGCCATCGTTGATCAGCCCACGCAGGTGGAGTCTGTGGCCTTATCCCAAAGCGTAGCAGTGCCCCACGCTTTAATTAACATGGTCAAACACGGTCTAGAACCCGTGGTGATTATGGATGCTGCGGCCCACCCCATTCTGGCCAGTGATGCTTACGTCACCCAACATCAGCCTAAGAGTCTGCTGTGTACCCCGATCCTGCAGCAGGGTAAGCTCATCGCCATTTTGTATTTAGAAAACCAGCTCACTGTTGGGGCATTTACGCGCGATCGCGTCGAGTTATTAAATGTCCTCTGTACCCAGGCATCTATTTCGCTAGCAAATGCTCGACTCTACACCCAAGCTCAGGAAGATCAACGGCGGCTAGTTACCTTGATGAGTAACCTGCCTGGGATGGCCTACGTGGCAGGCAACGATGAACATTGGACAATGTATTTTGCTAGTGAAGGTTGTTTTGAACTGACGGGCTACACCTCAGATGAGCTCATCAATAATCGTGTCACTGACTTTGGCAGCATGATTCATGCTGATGATATTGAAGCGACCGGTCTCGAAGTCGAAGCCGCGATCGCGGCACAACAACCCTATCGAGTGACTTATCGGATTCGCACGAAGCAAGGGCAAGAAAAATGGCTCTGGGAACAGGGGCAAGCCCTCTTGGATGAAAAGGGTCATCCCACCTTGCTGGAAGGGCTGATTATTGACATCAGCGATCGCAAAGCTGCTGAAGTAGCAGTTGTTCAGAAATCACAAGCACTGTCAGAGGCCCTATCACAGTTACAGGGTGCTCAGCTACAGATGGTGCAAGGTGAAAAGATGGCCACTCTCGGCAACCTCGTCGCTGGTGTGGCTCATGAAATCAATAACCCGATCGGCTTTCTCAATGGCAGTATTCGCAATGCTGAAGACTACGTGCAAGATTTATTGGAGCATTTAAAGACTTATCAGGATCTACAACCGCCGAATGATGCGGTTCAAGCAAGCGCTGAAGAAGTTGACCTAGATTTTTTGCGAGAAGACTTGCCCAAGTTGCTGCACTCGATGAAAGGAGCCACTGATCGTATCAAGGGCATCAGCACTAGCCTCCGCACCTTCTCCCGTGCCGATATGGAATATAAGGTCAGAGCCAATCTGCATGAAGGGCTCGACAGCACCCTACTGATTTTGAAATATCGATTGAAGGCAAACGATCAACGTCCGGCCATTGAGGTCGAACAAAATTATGGTGAATTATCGGAAATCGAGTGCTTTCCTGGACAACTCAACCAGGTGTTTATGAATATTTTGGCCAATGCCATTGATATGTTCGACGAAATAGCTCAAGAAAATACCTTTGGCACACTGAAAAAGCAGCCTCAAAAAATCATTATTCAGACTGCCAAGCTGGCCAACAAAAATGCCGTCGAAATTCGCATTGCTGATAACGGTGAAGGGATGTCAGATGAAGTGAAATCTAAGATATTTGACAGCTCGTTTACGACCAAAGCGGTGGGTAAGGGGACGGGTTTAGGGCTGGCGATCGCCCGCCAAATTGTGGTTGACACCCATGGGGGCACCCTTGACGTGCAATCTGCAATGGGTCGAGGCACAGAGTTTTCCATTCGTCTGCCACTCAACTAAATGCTGTTTGACTCACGATTGAGTCCAGATCGATCGGGGAAGAGTTAAGTGGGGATGCTACGCCACCAATGTACTGGCGACCGCTCACCGCAACGGTAACAACGAAACTTGATTGAGTAGTATCACGGAGCTACAAACCGTTTGGCACATAGGCGATTTGGGCACATTTGATACCAAGTTCTTCCGCTTCAATATCACTATGAACAGTTCTACGACCTTGGCTAAATCGCTTCAACTGCCTGGTTATATGCTGGGCGAGACCCTTTACCAAGGCAGTCGCACTACAGTAGACCTCTTGCACGAATTGAGACAATAGTTCCGATGAGTGCATTTAGGGA
>ERZ1740065.2585-NODE-2585-length-11279-cov-11.854330_pt1 | contig 11279 bp, 11 predicted proteins | sample MGYA00581738_ERZ1740065 | MGnify/ENA primary metagenome ERZ1740065 (study PRJEB43018, sample SAMN04849749) | marine metagenome | isolation source: floating plastic debris | place: Pacific Ocean | collected 2008-09-01 | study: EMG produced TPA metagenomics...
AGAGTTCGTGCGGTGGTGAGCGCACAGTCACATATATCTCTTAGTAGCTTCTTTTCATTGATTACTATTTTTTTAGATTAGAGAGAGTTGAGAGAGAGAGAGAGAGAGAGAGAGAGAGAGAGAGAGAGAGACAGGTGCGTGTTTAATGTATACCTGCTTGAAGTCTTATCAGTAACTCTAGAAGTAAAACGAAATCTGCATCATAACCATGATCACAGGGACAGAGAGCCCTAAACTAATGCAGCACATCCACTTCACGTCTCCATATCCAGTAACCCAAAGCAGAGCGTTACAGTGTTGTGTTAACGTTGTCTATCTCGATGAAGGTGAGCATGTGCATAACTACAGACAGCGATTGTCTTCATATGCAGCAAACGCTGGCATACTGCAGACACAACAACGCAGAGGCGCTCAGCTGTAAGGTGTCAAGGTGGATGCTTAGCGAGCGGTGAAACTAACTAGTGACCAGTAGTGACTGTGTGTTAGAGTAATCGAGTGTGTATAGGCAGCATACTAGGTTTACTGAGTGACGAGTGGTAGGCAGAGAGCGGGAGGCAGAGAGCGGGAGGCAGAGAGCGGGAGGCAGAGAGCGGGAGGTTGAGCAGTACCTACGTACTTAGAGTTGGAACACTGGTTATGGCTAATCTTGATCGAGTGAGCTATTAGATCTATTACTCCTATCTGAGCGGCTGAGCCGGGATGGCAGTAGCGAGGAGGAAACACTGGAACCAAAGCATGGCCTCCATTAAATTCAGCCAAGTCTTAGATTCTCACATCCACCGACCAGCAGCGCCTCAAACAGCCAGACCCGAGGAATGGCGACGGCCACAGGAACAACCATGGCCCAGATACATGTACAACAGGTGGGAAGAATTACCTGAGACGAGATTTCAAAGCGCTTATTTCCCTCTGCGCTGCCTCCAAACTCTCTGTGACCTCGTCAAACTCCCTCTGCAGGCGACGGCGCTGGGCACCGAGCCGAGCCACTTCCTCCTCCATCTCTGTCAGCTCTCTCTGAGAAGCCTTCTTGGCACTCTGAGCCTTCTCCAACTGCTCCTTATATTGATCAGCGTGTCGCCTCTCCTCCTCGATCGCCATTATCTGCTCCTTCAGCTTCTTCTCTAGGCGCCGGTTGTTACGAGAGAGCTGTTGCCGTTCTCTCTGCTCAGCTTCCAGCTGATCCTCTAGGCTGGACACCTACAGACAGAGTCAGTGTGTAGCATTGCGTGGCGACTGGAGCACAGCAAACCACACAGTCACCTCCCACACACACATCTCAGTGGCTGACACTCATTCAGCATGCAGGAGGTGGTCTGGTCGGTGGCGTGCAATGCATTGTAGCCATCTGCCAAGTTGTAATATCAGTTAATACGGCCTCAAACTGTAGCGGTGGAGCATCTCAGTGGCAGCGCCACCTCGTATCAAGGTTTGTGTGGATGACAGAATCATTTGGACATGACCCCAGGATCAGCAGCTGCTACAGCTCGCTGCATGTATTCACACATCAACATGTACAAAGCTCGATACAGAATGCACCATCACAACCACTTCTCATACCTTATCCCCGGTCTAGTGGAGGCAGATAGAGTGCAGCGATAAGATAGCCATCTACCTGCTGTCAGCTCACTAGATCTATCTATATATACCAATGGAATGCCTTACCTTGCTCTCAAGAGCAGACACCTGGTTCTTATTGCCTTTACGCGAAAGATCCTCCAGTTCTGAGACACGTATCTTCAGATCCTTGTTCTGTTTCTCCAGCTGGTTACGAGCGGACTCGTATTTGGAGGACAGAGCCTTCTCATTGGCCAGATCCAGCTGCAGCTGATCAGCCTACAAGTAGCAGTGTGCTCAGGGTAGCGCCGCCGCTGCTGTCTATTGATGTGACATAATGGTCGGCAGTTTTACCTGTGCCTGCAGTTTACGGGCTTTCTCATGAATCAGTTCAGCATTGCTAGTCTCCTCCTCCATCTCATCCTCCAGAGCTGCGACACGCGCCTCCAGTCTTTTCTTCTCATCGTGTAGTGAGTTCTTCGTTATGTTGGCAGTGCCGAGTTCCTCGTTAGCATCATCTCTCTCCGTCTGTGCCATGCGTTTGCCTCTCTCAGCAGCTGCCAGGTCCTCCTGCAGCTGCGCAATCTCTGCCTCTAGCAGCTTGTACTTCTTGTCTGAATCCTTGGCCATATTCAGAGCGTCGTCGCGCGATGCTCTCAGCTCCTCGATTTCCGTGGTGTATTGAGTGACAATTGTCTGCATCTTCTTGAACTGTTTCTGGGCGTCTTCCTTTCCTTTCTGGGCGCTCTCCACAGCGGCCTCCATGTCGGAGAACTCAGCCTCCAGCTTCTTCCTGGTGCCGAGGGCATTGGTCTTCTGTCTCCTCTCTTCCTCCAGCTCCTACAATCCATCACCATCCAAACATACAACAAAAAACAAGTCTAACAAAAGATCCAAAATCAAAGACTTCTGTGTGTTTATGACACTAGATTTCAGCGCTGTTGTTATAATTGGAGAACTGACCTGTTCAAGGTCACGCAGCTGTCGGAGCAATCCCTTACGTGACTCCTCTACACCCTCGTCTTTGCTCTGCAGCTCTCGTTCCAGTTGCGTTATCTTTGCCTGTAGGTTAACCTCAAGTCGAAGTTTGGCGTCTTCAGCGGCCTGCAGCTCGTCCTCTAGCTCCTCCATCTGCTGCTTCTGCTCCTCCACCTGTGCCTCCAGTGCTCGCTTCGTCTAAATCACAACAATCTCAACAGCTCTTATATGAGAACAGTGACCATCAGAAACTAGACAGCAAAATAAGTGTGATGGCATCAACTATCGCTGACAGCATTTCCTACAGGGTCTGCTGAACGACCAGATGGAGGCAACTTCTTCTCTTCCTTCTTAGCAGCCGTGTTAAGCTTCTGTACTCGCGATATGATCGAGTCATCTTTGTCTGTGTCAGCTGACGCGAGCTTACTGCTGCCATGCTTTGCTTTAGTGGAAGCATTAACTAATCCTTTGACGTCTGATTTGCCGCCAGACCTCTTCTCTAGATGACTCCATATTTGCGACACGGAGAGACTAGCAGAGCCCACACTACTGGAAGTGCTGGAGTGACGTGACGACGACATCACAACAGCAGCTAGTGCAGCACTGACTGTGAATGATTGTCAAGTCTACAGCTGCTTACTAAACCAGTGCTAGTCATCATTACACATCACTTCATCAATACAAACTACGAGATCAGATACAGAGTAAGGTTCCCGTCAAACCGCTACCTAAAGCTTTGTATGGCAGTGGAGATATGATCAGTCAGTTACAGGGTATACCAGTTACGAGGCTCACTCACCCTCTCCAGGTCATGCACTGACTTGCCGACATCATCCTTGGAGGAGACCAGCTCATCGAGCTCCCGTGCCTGATTGTTAGCCTTCCTCTGTAGCTCGACCATCTGCTCCTCCATCTCCTCAAGGTCACGAGACAGTGAGAGAATCTTTGTCTCCTTGTCACGAGCCTCTTTCTCGGCCTGGTCTCTCTCCTCCAGCAGCTTCTGATGCTCCTGTTTCTGCTGAGCCATGTTCTGATCAAACTTTCTCTGCTGCCTCTCGCGGTCCAGAGCCTGAGACTTCTGCTGCTCAAGAGCGTTGATAGCATCCTCCAGCTCTACCTGTAGCTTCTTCCTCGATTTATCGGCCTGCAAAATGAGAACATGACACTTGAATATCTGAAACACAGCTAGTCAATGACCGGTACCGCACAAACCAACGGGTTGACCCTGACCTTATTGAATGCAGCTGTCTGCTCTTCAAGCATGATCGACTTCTGCTCCAGCTCCTTCTGTAACTTCTCCTTGTGCTTGTCAAGTCCTGCAGAAACGTTATTAGCTTCATCAAGCTTCTTCGTCATCTCGCCAAGTTGGTGGAATGCCTGAGACTTGTCTTTCTCAGCAGCCATTTTCTGGTCCTCCATTTCCTCCAGAGCGTCCTTCAATGCCTCTCTCTCCTCATCTGAAGCCCTCAGCTTCGACTGCAGAGCAAGTTTTTGCTTCGTTTCATCAGCAGTGGCCTGCGATGCCTCCTCCAGCTGCTGTGACAATATGGTGACCTGCTTGCCAAGTGTGTTCGCTTTCAGGTCAGCATCATCAAACTCGGCCCTCAGGCCATCAAGCTCAGCCTGTAAACCGGAGCTCTTGTCAGCCAGTTCAGACTTGTTCTTATCAGCCTCACTGAAACGAGCTTGCAGCTCCATGGTCTGTGCCTCGAGCTGCTTGCGCTTGCGCTCACTCTCATTACGAGCAGTAGACATTTGCTTCAGCTCATGGTCCAGCTCAGCGTTCTCACTCTCCAGGTTCATCTTTGTCTTCTCCAGGCTGACCTTTGCCTTCCTCAAGGCGTCCAGCTCCACGTTCAGGCTCTCAACCTGCTGTCCATGCTTCTGCTTCAGGTCAGCTATCTGTGCAGATTTCTGTGCTGTCTCACTATCAAGTGACTTCTTCAGCCTCTCAACTTGCAGCTCTCTCTCCTGTCTTATCTGTTGCTGAACGGCAGTAGTCTCAGTCGTCTCTTCCAACTCCGTCTTCAGGGCTTCCAACTCCTCAGACAAGTCCTTCCTCTGCTTGTCAGCGCGCTGTCGGTCCTTCCTCTCGGTCTCAAGGTCATCGCGGAGGTCGTTGACCTCATTCTCCATGTCGCGGAACTGCTTTTGCAGCATGTTCTTCTGCTGCATCTGGTCGTCGCCAGAGGAGAGAGCTGACTGCAACTCCTCATCACGCTTGGCTAGCGCTGACTGCAGGTCTACTATCTGATTGTTCTTGTCACTAAGCTGGTCCTTCAGCTCAGATATCTCCTGCTCCAAACGCCTTCGCAGTTTCTCCAGCTCCTTTCTGGCTTCCTGTTCCTTCCTCAGCTTCTCCTCCAGGTCAGCTATGATCTGTTCATACTTGGCTTTTAATTTACTCAGGCCTTTGCTCTTCTCCTCCTCCTCAGCCAAGTTGGAAGTCATCTCCGTCAACCTCTCCTCCAATCCCTTCTTCTCCTTGCTGAGCTTAGCATTGTTGTCAGTGAACACAGCCAAATCTTCCTCCAGCTTCTTCAGTTTGCTCTCTGTTGTCACCTTCTCCAGCTGTAGTTTCTGCCTCTGCTGCTCCTCCTCCTCGAGCTGCTCCTCCAAGTCTTTGACCAGTTTCTGGTTTGTGCCTTTGTCACCTTCCATCCTACCGATCACATCATCAGCCTCCTCCAGACGCGCCTCCAGCTCTGTAATCGTGTCCTCCATCTCTCTCTTACGAGCCAGAAGATGGGCTCTCTGATCTTCAGCCTCTTGGCAGACTTCCCTCTCGGCCTCCAACTGCTCGCTCAGCTCATTCTTCTCCTACAAACACAAAAAATCATCACCACTTCAATTGTCGCAGCCATTAGTGGTACATTACATCACTGCCGCAGCGGGGATACTCACGCTGATGAGCTGCTGCTGGCGTCTCTCCAACTCCTGCATATCAGTGTCTCTCTTCGAAAGCATTTCGGTCATCTTCTTCACTTCCTCTTCCTTCACCTTCATGTCCTCGTCAGCCTTGGTGACCTGCAGCAGCGGCTTCACCTTGGTGAACAGGCGCCACCACTGCCAGTTCCTCAGCTTGAGGTAGGCCGAGCAGTTTCTCTGGATGATGCGGATGGCGCTGAGCTGTTGCAGCCGCTTCTGGTAGTTCTTCCTGGCCAGCATACCTCTGGCGTACGCCTGGAACCGCACAATGATCTCGGAGAGCTTCAGGTCGCGCTCCTCCTCCAGATGAGCCAACACTCCGGCTCTGAAGAAGATCTTACTCTGTCCAATTCTGAAAAGATTTGGGTCCAGCTCCAGCGCTTGGATCTAGAACAGAGATCGCGGCATAATTACAACCATAGTGTTACAACTACAGTGATACAACCGTAGCATGATGAGAACACCATAGTGTCATGCGATGAGAGGATTGGATAATGCTGCCAACCCAAATGCCATACAAAATCAAACAAGCTCGGCTTACCATTCGTTCACAAGCCTTTTTGCCATCCATAAAGCCTTTTGGTATGGCGTCTGGAGTGAGCAGCTCATATCTAGTCCTGAACTCTTGGAATATGATTCGGTTGGGGAAACCCTGACGGCAGATACGGATTCCCTCGAGCACCCCGTTACATCTGTATAAAGTATATCAATCTGCTACATTTCAACTGGTTTACGATAGCCGGCAACACATTGCGGGGCGGCGGGACAGCCCTACCTCAGCTGGTCTAGGACCAGGTGGGAATCAATCTTTCCTGCTTTCTTCTCATGGTTGGGAATGATGCAGCGGACAAAGTTAGGGTTGGTGTTCCTCAGGGTGATCATCAGCTTGGAGAGCTGTTCCTTGTACAGCTGGCCGACAGTTCTGAACATGCCCTTGCGAGTTCGAGCTCCAAACGTGGAGTCTGCGCTCTGAGCAGCACCCAGTCCAACGATCTCAGCTAAAATAAGATAAAGCTTCACTGTATAACTAACCCTCAAACCAGTGGACAGCAGGCAGTAAGAGACAAGTACCATCTTTCCATATTCCAACCATGAATGGGTCATTAGAGGTCTGCAGCAGGCTGACCACGTTCTCATTCAGTGGGTCCATGTTCTTGACCAGCCATTGGGCGCTGTTGTATGGTACGGAACCGGCATAGTGCACAACGCGGAAGTCGCTGTTAGAACGGAACTCGGGTTTCTCAAACTTGGGGTGGTTAGCGTGCTGAGCAATGAGCTTCTCAGTAAACGACTTGTCCGTTGCCTTCGGGAACCAGCACTCCTCATCCAGCAGGGCGAGCACGCCGAGGGGCTTCTCGAGCAGCTCGATCGTCGGCTGGAGGTCAAGGCCAAAGTCGATGAACTTCCACTCGATGCCCTCACGCTGGTACTCCTCTTGTTCCAGGATGAACATAGTGTGGTTGAATAGCTGCTGCAGCTTTTCATTCGTGTAGTTGATGCATAGTTGTTCAAAGGAATTCATCTACAACATGAACAATATTTTTAGGAGTTGTCTTTTCTTGGAGGAAGGCTGAACAAGAAGATTGTGCCTATGACCAGGTTGATGTTACAATTGTCATACAGGATTGGGCAATTACCATAGGTGGCATTGAACTGAGCAAGTGGAAAGCATATTTAGATAGAATCGACCTGCTCAGTGACTATTTGTCAAAAAACATTCCAAGCATTCCAAAGTATTGATGTCAGCGCAGCCAATCAATAACTGGTATGAGGGCAGCCGAGAGCCGACTAGCATCTCTAACTGACACCTGTCTCAGACATAGGCATTCAGCGCAAAGCAGCTGATAGGAACAAGGGCACACCAGACCACAGTATTCACAACAACAACAAAGCAAACAACGCCCATTTGTGTGCTCTCCCCCTCTCTTTACATGCTGGGTCAAACTCATCATGCCTCACAGGTGGCCTCACAGTTGGCCTCACAGTTGGCCAGTGGCTCCTTCTATAGAAGACTTACTTACATTCAGCACCAGCCCGTTGTCGAGCTCTTTATTCTTAACATAGAGTAGTAATGAAACATGAGAGATGAGGCGGCGGCTGCGGTAACACAACCTCCGTAAGATTGAGTAGATATGAGATACTTACGACAAATATCTCAAAGCCAGCAATGTCAAGGATTCCGATGAAGCTGGCGCCCTGTCTCTTGGTACGGTCGAGGGACTTGTTGATCCTAGCGACGAGCCATTTGAACATCCTCTCATACACAGCCTTGCTGATGGCCTCAACAGCGAACTCGACTTGCTCCTTCGTCTGCGCCTTGGTGACATAGTCTCGGCCGACCTTGATACGCGGCCTCAGGAATGCTTTCGTGAAGTCTGTCACATTCACTCCGAACAACTTGGCAATCTTCTGGGCAGCTGTGGATACATGCCAGAGGAATTATGGTCCCCATTACGGTAGGGTAATAGATGGGCTGGCCGGCCATCTAACACCTGAGATTTCCAGCACCTGAGATTGCGCATTCCAATAACAAGAGCTAAAAATATTTCCTATTTCAAGTATCGTGATTATAAATGAGTAGAATTCTATCTAAAATAGAAGTAGGTGTGCAGTCACCCACGTTGACTCGTCTCACACCGCCGATTCCACAATGAATGACAGACTGCATCATCAGTCACCAGGAATGTCTCCTCTACCACCCGCTATACTACAACCCTACCCTACAACCCTAGCTGCTATACTACAACTCTACCCACCCGCTATACTACAACTCTACCCACTCGCTATACTACAACCATACCCGCCATACTAAAACATTACGGCCACTGAGAGGGAGAGAGAGCAGGAGAGAGAGCAGGAGAGAGAGCAGGAGAGAGAACACTTACTGGTGTTGTCTGGCAGGACAGCCTGGTCAGTGTTCCTCTCTGTCTTGAACACCATGTTTCCCATCAGCAGAACTCCAGACACGATACGAAAGACAGATGCCTGTTCCTCTGGCGCCATACCCATTATAGTCATGGCCTCGGTGGTTTCGCGCAGCATGTCGGAGTCATCTACACCTGTCACAGGCAACGCGCCGTTCGTGATGAACCTGTAGCCCTTGAGGTCTTCCAGCAGCAGATCCTCTGTGAATACAGATCCATAATTATCAGCACCATAGCCGACCTAGTTGGAGCTTTCACCTAGGCGCCGGCCATAACTCGTATAGTCACAGGCATATCAGCGCAGGTATATCTGACTGCCGCAGGTAAAACAGGCAGGTGATAGCAACGGCTGCGCGGTTCTTCCATTCCTGCCTGGTGATAATCAACACTAGAATTTCATAAGCAAACCAAAACTTAAGCTGTTCACATCAGCATTGAGTGATAAGCTCACTACAGCTCTCAAATTTCATAGCCAGGGCCACAAACCCAGGTCAGTCGTGACACGGGCAGTCAAGGCGCCCATAGTGACAGCACTAGCGACAACACTAGCGCCATCTAGTGTGTTATATAGAGTAGCTGATGTGACATACGCTTCATCTGGGATGAGGATCCGGACAACAGTTGGTAGACGATGTGGAAGCACCGTTCGTCGGGGTTCTGGCGGATAAGCCTGGATTTCTCCAGCAGATAGCTCTCTATGTTCGCACCAGAGATGTAGCCAGAATTGTCAAAGTTGATTCGAATGAACTTTCCCTAAAAGAACAGATAAGCTCAAGAGTTCATGGAAGTTCATGGGAGTTCATGGGAGTTCATGGGAGGTTTGTGTATGCTAAAATGGCACAAGCAAACAGGAGGTAGACAGTGGCTCACAAATCGAGAGGAGTTGTCATTCTTGATGGTCTTGGCATTACCGAAGGCTTCAAGAATGGGATTGGCTTGGAGTAGCTGTGCCTCGAGCTCCCCCTGTACAAGTAAGAAGTTGTAGGTAAAGTAAAATCAGGTAAACTCACTGCCAGAAGGTAGGAGGCTGGAATATGAGCAGCAGCAGCAGTGGCAGCAGCAATGGTAATATTGAGATACCAAAGAACAAGGCAGGGTATGCGATGACGGTATACCAGTGTCAGTAACGCGTTCATTTGTGCACAGCAGCAGAGGGCAACGAGTTATGCATACTATATGTGTGTATATATATATATATATATATATATATATATCCTACACGTACTCCTGTACCCTGTTGGTACCAGCGCACTAGCCCTGCCTCCTAAGCTCGCCAGCAGGGGGGAGCTAATAAGCTCTGCGACTATGTATCATGCGGCAAGAGTTTAGTTTACAGGGAGAGGTGAGTTAGGAGTGAGAGACAGACAGAAGTGGTAGACCGACTCGCTCAGTGCTGGCCATGTCTCTTTCACACACTGTATATTGTCTCTCAATGTACTTACAAGGTTAACATACTCTTTATGACCCTGTCAGCAATGACAAGTAGGTCAAAGTATTGTTTATCAGGTATACTATGGCAGTGTATTACTGGGAGTAACGACTGAAGATTAGAGAGAATTCTAGCCGACAGTGAGGTGGTGATAGGAGAACAGTAACCTCGCGCAAAGTGGTGCAGTTGCCTATCGTCTGGCTACACAGCACACTCCTCACACACATAATGCATGCTTCAAACACACAGCTGTATAGAAACCGCCACACTGACGATGAGGTATCTCACAGACAATTTGATAATGGCAATCAGGAAGACAGGTAGATCATGCGTTTGAGGACAGTTCGTTGGAGGAAAGACGGTCTATTGAAGACTGAGAGAAGAGATCCGTGCATTGACATGAGCACTGGGCTCTATTACCTGTTTGAGTAAGCTCTAAAAGTCGGATACGGGATGAGTGATAGATAGCACACCACAAGCTAGTATGGACAGCCTCGGCAGCCAGAGTCAGCGACAGCGGAGAGAGTATACAGACCTGCAGGCTTGTAGGCGTGGCTGGAGCTGTGCTGTTCCTAGCTGATTTCATCGACGCTGCCACGTATGCCAGGTATTGTATCACTTTCTTCGTGTTCTCAGTTTTACCTGCGCCAGATTCTCCACTACAAGAATAAATCGACAGCCTCGCATAGTTTGTAGACTTATGGACTTGTATACATACACGGTCATATCTAGTTTAAACATCTGGTTACCACCAGCCAAGCAGCTACCTGCCTACCTACAGCTACCTACGTACACCCACCAACATACAGCTACGTACTACAGCGTAAGTTGTAACAGACATCAGACATGGAAGAGAATAGTCACACAGCTTTGCTGTCGCAATAGCATATCAACGTCAGGGTTGGCAAGAGAGCTACTTTACGGCCTATAAAACCTAGCAGCTGATATTTATGGCTAGTGTAACTTATCCATGTGGTAATACTAGACGATAACATGAGGCTAGACGATTCCCATCTTTGACTCAATACATTTAATATATGAGGAGGTGACCTAATTATAATGTAGAGTGGATGTAGCTGTATGTTAGACATGTGTAAGATTGTAACGCAGTAGGCAGCATATCAATTCACCATCAGCAGATCTAATTGCAGTAAAAGATGAGCAGCAGAGGGAGGGAGATAGATAACAGTGTACTGAGCTGCCACTAACACAGGCACACACACAGACACCAGCTACCATGACCACTTCTCTGTCGGTTCCGCACACGCAGACCATCATGTTGCTGATTACGAAAGTATAATAATCTAATTGTGGATGCTTGAGCAGACAGGATACACAACATGAATAGGGGAGGCAGAGCCGCAGAACATGTGATAGTAATAACATAGACTTCTAATGAACAAGGAGAAGAGGAATAGAGGGGGGGAGGGAGGGAGGGAGGGAGAGGGGAGAGGGGAGAGGGGAGA
>ERZ1740065.2586-NODE-2586-length-11279-cov-6.482716_pt1 | contig 11279 bp, 13 predicted proteins | sample MGYA00581738_ERZ1740065 | MGnify/ENA primary metagenome ERZ1740065 (study PRJEB43018, sample SAMN04849749) | marine metagenome | isolation source: floating plastic debris | place: Pacific Ocean | collected 2008-09-01 | study: EMG produced TPA metagenomics...
GGTCGACCGCTCGCCACAGGTAGTGCGTCTCTCCATTGATCTTTACGAACACCTCATCGAGGTGCCAGCGCCACTGTCTAAAGCCTCGCATACGGTTAATGCGCTGGCGCTTGATGTCGGCTGCAAACATCGGCCCGAACCGGTTCCACCAGAACCGCACCGTCTCATGGCAGATATCGATCCCGCGCTCGAAGAGCAGGTCTTCAACGTTCCTCAGACTCAACGGAAAGCGGACATACATCATCACCACAAGCCGAATGACCTCGGGCGAGGAGTTGAAGCGTTTGAACGGGCTTTCTGGCTTGGCTCTGGATTTGCGGCTCATAGGCCGCCGCTAGCAGCGACCGCCCTCGCCTGCCACGTTAGTCTGACAAGGCCCTCATGAGAGTGCTGAGGCGAATATGGTCTTTCCTCCGCAAGTTTGCCGAGGCCCTTGAGGAACAGGAAAGCTATAGGCGCCCAAGAGGGCCCAATGATTGGTTTTGAGCAGCTAGCTAACGAATTTGAGTGAGCATGGGGGTGTGTTCATTCTGTCTGCTTTCACCCCCAACTTCAGCCATTGAGCGCCGGCTAGAGTTGGGCCGTCTACCGACGGTCCGCATATTGACGGCAGAAGCGGCAAAGCCGTCATTCAGCTCCCGACCCAGTTTGAGACCTTAGGCCTGTCCCCGAATTTCGCGCCAGTATTCGTCGGCAATATCGTCGTCTATTTCAACTGGAAGGCCGCTTTCAGGATATAGCCGATCTTGTCCGTCTTTGCGGGGGCCGGATATCCAGAAATGGTCGCCATTGTCGTGCGCAATGTGATTGTATTTATAGCCACTCCCTACCTTCAGGAATGAGCGCCCTCGATAATTGACTGAACGTCCAGACTTCGAAAACGTCACGCGCCCTATCCTCGCAGGCCCCACTAATCCATCCGACTTGTCTTCGATATACATGATGCGGCTTCTGGGTTTCGACATGATGGCATGTTAGCCCGAATGATGTTTCATGCAATTACAGCCTTCGACCCATGTGCGGACATTGGTTCGTCAACTGACCGCAGCGCTTAAATTCTTTTGAAGCATTAACTACGCCCAAGCCGATACCGCGGTCCAAGCCATACTGAGTTGCCAAGCGGTAGGGTGTTGAATTGCACTATGCTAACATGGATCGGATCAGGTAATGATAATCAATCACAAGGCCTGATTGAAGACCGCTCGCAATGTTCCCTTTCCACTCCAGAGTTCACATGCGAGCCTTGCAAGAGCGAGGTGAACGGGCGTGCTGAGACGATCAGAAGACGCCGGCAATGCCCCATCAGGATCATCCGAATGCGGATCAGTAAACGCTGGCGCTGATGAAAATGAAAAAGCCGGTTTGATATCGGGTCTCTACCAAGATATTTTTCGCAACCTTGTTGGGGTCTTGACCTCAACCTATGGCGAAGGCCCGCCTGATCCGGAAGATGTCGTTCAGCGTGCCTTTGCAAACTTGAGTGCGCATAAAGACATCGAGCAGATTGACGATTTGAAGAGCTATATATGGATTGCCGCGCGCAACCTTATGCTCACGGAAATCCGCTCTCTTGGGGTTCGATCAAAGCACGCCAATACCATCACGCAGGATTCATTTTTCGAAGATTGTGACGAAATCGATGCGGAACGAGTCTTTATGGCGAAGGAGGAGATGGAGATCGTGTCTGAAGTGATTGCTTCTATGCCCGAGCGTCGTCGCAACATCTTTCTGGCAAAGCGGGTCGATGGACTGTCCGCTGAAGCTGCCGGGCAGAAGTATGGCGTCAGCCGCTCCTCCGCGGTGAGGCACATTGCAACGGCCACTGAACAGCTTACAAAGGCGCTCGCCAGAGGATCGGCAAAGGTGCGCAGCCATGAGTAAGATCATCGCACATCCCGAGCCTACACCCAGCGAAGCGCAACTCTGGCGTGCGCGGCGGGACGAAGGGCTGACTCAGTACGAAGACGCGCAGTTCAAGAGTTGGCTTCAAGCTGACCTCTCGCATCGCGAAGCATATCTGGAAGCAGAGATCGCATGGGCGAGGCTGGCGCTGGCCGAGTATAAGCGACCCGATCAAGGCAATACGCTTGAGGAAGCCGAGATTGCAGCCTCAGCACGGATTCATTGGCTTGATCGCCTCAAGCCGGCCTTTCAAGCCGCAGGTCCGCGCGCGCTGGCTGCATCGCTTGCCGCGGCTCTGGTTGCAGGCGGAATGATGCTGACTGGCCTCACTTCCTTTTGGACATCTCCGCCGGAGCCTCAGACTTTTGCGTTTGCCTCGTCTGACACGGCTACCAAACTGGTGACTTTGCTAGACGAGAGCCGCGTCACGCTTAAACCAGCATCGCGACTTGATGCTGTCTTTTCCGATACAGAGCGCCGCCTTTCCTTGGCAGAAGGCGCGGCAACTTTTCGGGTTGAGAAGGACGCCTCGCGCCCATTCATTGTCCACACGCAAGCAGCGACAATTGTTGTGACCGGCACTTGGTTCGACACCCAATTGCGCGACAGTGGGCTCGAGGTTCGAGTTCGCGAAGGATCGGTGGACGTGAAACCAGGCAGTTTCGATGAAGGCTCTGCCTCCCAGATCGAGGTTGTCTCGTTATCGGCTGGTGAAGCCGTATTTACGCGCGATGGGATCGACTTCACATATCTCGCAATTCCGGTGGACAGGGAAGCTCGCTCAAATTCCGTCGTCGCACGCTCAAAGCCGACCTCAGCGCTTCCTGCTCAACCAGAACAGCTTGTGTATCGTGCCGCCCCCTTATCGCAGGTTATTGCCGACATAAATCGCTTCAGCACGAGTGAGGTGGTGCTCGACCCTTCCGCCTCTGGCCTCACATTATCGGGTCGCTTCAAGAGCGACGAGGTCGATAGCATTATGGCGACAATAGACGCCGCCTTGCCGGTCCAGATCATCGAGCAAAACGGGGCTCGGCTGATCGTTTTGGAAGAAGCTGGCGATTAGTCGACCGCGCACGGTTCAGTAAACGCTGCCGCGACGATCTGAGCCTTACCCAAAAATAAATGTGACGTTTCGCTGCGTATGCGAGTCTCTAATAAGAATGAGACTGCAAATCATTCGCGTGAAGCGAAAAAAGGGGTTTTTCCGATAATGACGATCACCACATCAAACCGGCTTAGCCGGGTGATGCTATGCGCTGGCTCGATCCTGGGGATGACTGCTTATGCCGCACCAGCTTTTGCTCAGAATAATGACGCCGAGGAGATTGCCATTGCCGCGCAACCGTTAAGCGATGCGTTGCTCGAGATCAGTGAGCGGTATGACTCTTCAATTATTGTGTCGGATGATTTGGTCCGTGGCAGGAAAGCGACCGCGATTGCAGGCAATCTGACTGTCAGACAAGCTCTTCGCGCAGCGTTGCGCGGCACCGGCCTTACGGTCGAAAGCTCGCCGGGCGGTGCCTTCGTGATCGTCGAGCTTGCTATTGCAGAAGGCAATCAGATTGTTGTTACCGGCCAGCAGATTGATCGGACACTGCAGGAGACCAAGGAAAGTGTCAGCGTCTTTACCGAAAAGGAAATTGAGTCGCGTTCACTACTGGAAATCGACGACGTGCTGCTCCAGACTGCCAACGTCACATTCTCTGATCCCGGAACGTCCAATATCGCTATTCGCGGCGTGTCGCGCATCCCTTTCACGACGGGTGGCTCGGGCGATACAAGCACGACCTTTTATGACGATGTCGCGATCACCAATCAGGCCATCGCCTTCCTATCTCAGAATCTGTGGGACGTTCAGCAGCTGGAGTTGCTGCGCGGACCGCAGTCGACAAACCTTGGCCGCAATGCGTTGATCGGGGCTCTTGTCATTCGCACGAATGATCCGAAGCTGGACGAATACGAAGCCGCGGTGCGCGCTGAGATTGGCAATTTTGGAACGCACAACCTTGAAGCCATGGTCAATGTGCCGATCACGTCTAACACTGCTTTGAGGATTACAGGCGAGAGAACTCGAACAGACGGTTTCATCGATAACGTTACCCTTGGCACCGATGATGACGCGCGCAGAAACTTTACGACAGTTCGCGCTAAGCTACGAACCGAGTTTGCGGATCGCTTCAACGCCACTGTCTCACTGCAATATGTCGATGGTGATGTCTCGAACGCATCGTACATTGCTCCGATTGATGGTCCGTTTAACTCGTTCGAGTCGACTGCAAATATCGCGCAGACGAACCCTTTTGAGGGCTTCACCGGGTCCTTAAATCTGCAATATGAAGTCTCGGATTTCTGGGCGATTCAATCGATTACCGCGTTCTCAGATGCGGATTCTGACCGTCTTTTTGACGGGGACGGGACAGAAATTGATGGCGGCTTCAGCATGTTCCCGTCGAGCCAGTCAAACATCTCCCAGGAATTGCGCCTGTCTTATGAAGGGGACAATTTGCGAGGCGTCATCGGAGGCTACTATCTCGATGATAGGGTGGACTCAGCCTTTATCGTCAGCGGTCGGATAAATCCGGCATTGGTGGGCGTGCCTGCGCCTCTTTTGCCGTTCTATCCGGAGCTTCTCGCCTTCAATCAGAACACGGGCTCAGACGTGGAGAGGACGAACTTCGCTCTGTTTACGCAATGGGAGTACCAAGTGGCCGAGCGCCTGACCATTTCGGCAGGGCTCAGATACGACCGAGAATCCTTTGAGGCGGTGACGAATGGTCAGACTGATTTGGACCCCTCAACTCCATTGCCAGACCCCGTAGCGTCTGGAGCCCTTGCGGAAATGCAGCAGCCGGGTTCGGGAGCCTTTGTCGAAGGCGGGGTCGCGGCAGTGAATGGTGCATTGCTCGCTCAGCTTACCTCGTTCACCGAAAGCCGCGAAACAACGTTCGACGCTTTCTTGCCTGAGTTTGGCCTGAGCTACGAATTCTCGCCCGACATACAAGCTTCGCTATTTTACAAAAGGGGTTATCGCGCTGGCGGCGCACAGCTCGAGGCTTCAGGGGCGCTCAATGAATTTGATCCTGAATTCCTCGATAACTTTGAATTCTCGATCCGCTCCAGCTTTTTGAACAACACGCTGACGCTCAATGCGAACGCTTACTACGCATTCTGGACCGATCAGCAGGTTAATGTTCCGATCGATGGGAACCAGTTCAACTTGCGCACTGAAAATAGCGGTGAATCGCGTATATGGGGTTTCGAGCTCGAAGCGAATTATGAGCCAACGGATAAGACTCTGCTGTTTGCCAATATTGGTTACGCAAATACCGAATTCCGGGAATTCTGCAGTATCTCCTCAACTGTGCAAGGGCTGCCCGATTGCGAAGTTGATGGTGTCGCTGGAAAGGATCTGTCCGGCAATGAATTCGGCGTTTCCCCAAATTGGACCGCTGCTTTTGGCGGGCAGCAATTCCTGACCGACAGCTTTTATCTTCAAGCAAATGCCACATATCAAAGCGGTTCGTTCGGAGACGCGGAGAACAGACCTGTCCTACGCGCCGAAAGCTTTTTCCTCGTCAATGCTAGTTTCGGCTATCAGGGCGACACGTTTGACGTTCGTCTTTACGCCCGAAATCTCCTCGATGAATTCTATGACATTAAGCGGTTCAATGGGCAGCTGCCCAATCAAGTCGGGATCATTCCGGGGGCGCCGCGCGAATATGGCATCATAGTCGGTGCGCGTTTCTGATGACCTCAACCGCTGCAGGATCGACAATTGAGCTGGCAGGGCAGTGCTGCGCCTATTCGAGTTTTGTACTGTTGTTTCAGAGTGGTGAGCGCCGCGCCAAGCATCCCGCTGTAGTGGTTTCTGCATCGAAACAGGGCATTGCGCGATATGTAGGCTGGACGGCACTGCCACTTTCATGGGTGTTTTTTACCGCAGCGAGCGGAGTGGAGGTCGGGACTGCCATTTGGCTCAGTGTTCTGGCGCTTGCGGGGATCATTAGCTTGCTGATTACCGCTGTTTTGCCGAGGTTTCATGTGGCGAGCGTGTTTCTCGTTCTGGGTGTCTCGTTGGTGGCCGCACTGACCACCTCATGGCATGGGGTTACAACGTGAGCTCTTTGCTGATCGGAGCCTTGCTGACCGCGCTCTTGGTCGCTGTACTAGCGACCATCAAAGCCCCGCGGCTTGTCAGCGTACTTTGGTGGGCGTTGGTCGCGACAATGTGCATCACCGCCGCGATAGCCATGAACTTACCCGGCGATGTGCGTGAGAACCTCACAGCTTTGTTGCTCATAATACCGCTTATCTGGGTTGGCCTTCAATTCTGGGCCTATTGGGACCACTCGAAGTGGCGGGTTGCTGGCGGGATGGTTGGGCTGTGTGTGGTGTCGGGCGTCGTGATTTCGATCAGCAGCCCCTTGGGATAAGTGGTTCGAGCAGGAAGAGCAGATGGATAAGGCACGTCACAAACGCAATTATGACCTTCACTCCTGGAGCGGAGTGACGCTTGGGATGTTCTTGTTCATCGTTTGCTTCACCGGCAGCGTAGCCGTCTTTGCGACGCAGGAAACGCGCATCTGGGAAGATCCTGCCGGTCGGATCACTTATACCGGCGATGCCGCTGATCTAAGCGGTGCATTCGACACATGGGTGCGTACGCAGCAATCGCTTGGAGATGTAGAATATTTGGAGGTCTCTTGGCCACGAGCGGATCAACCCTATTTTCAGGCGCAAGCGGACGTCCATTTGGATGCTAACGATGAACATCAATGGATGGTACAGCGCTGGCATCCGTCCACGCTAGAGCCGCTCCAGCGTCGCGAAGCCAGCATGTCACAATGGCTTGTCGATTTTCACATCTATCTCAAATGGCCGAGCTTTCTTGGCGGATACACGCTTGGCAGCTTTCTCGTGGGTATAGCCGGTGTTCTGCTGTTGCTCTCCATCCTCACTGGGATTGTCGCGCACCGTAAGCTGACCAAAGAAGCTTTCAGCCTAAGATTTGATCGTTCGGTGCGCCTTAAATGGCAGGACAGTCATAAGGTGATCGGTCTGTGGGGATCGCCGTTCCATATCATGATCGGCTTTACGGGCGTCGTGATGGGCATCGTGACGTTCCTCGCACCCGTGTTCGCGCTTTTGGCATTCCAAGGCAACACCGAGGCGCTTTTCGCGATCGCTCAAGAGCCACAAGTGGAAGCCAGTGGCGAGCGAGCTGAGATGATTAGCCTCGAGCAAATTAAAGACATGCGTCATCCCCAGTCAGGCGAAGCGCCAAAAATGGTGACCATCGCCAATTATGGCGATGCTGCTGCGGTCTACACGGGCCAATGGCCTGCGAGCGGGAAGATCACCTATGCGGAGAACTTCGAGGTCAGCGGAGTCACTGGCGAGCCAATGGCACCCAACTCTGTCGAAGAACCAATCGCCTTGCCAACACGGATCAACAATATGCTTTACCCGCTGCATGTCGGCATGATCGGGGGCATCGCAATCAAATTCGTATGGTTCTTCCTTGGTATCGCGCTTTCAATCATCACCGCGTTTGGCACCATGATGTGGGTTGAACGCCGCAAGCACGGCAATGAAGGCCAGCGCTCTGATGCGTTCTATGACCGCTTGTCTAAGCTCAACACTGGTGTCTGCGCAGGGCTCGCGCTAGCGACCGCCAGCCTATTCTTACACAACACGTTGCACGTGGGTGGAGAAGCCCTTCGCGCCACGGCCATCGGTTGGATCTATCTAGGTGCCTGGGCGCTCTCCATCGGCTACGCTTTCTGGCGCGATGAGCCCTACCGAGCCACTCGCGAGCTAATCGGGGCTAGTGGTGCAGTACTGGTGACCGCTGCGATCCTAGACCAGCTCGTGGTCGAAGTGCCACGAGCTGGCTTCGGTGCCCACAGTCTCACACTGTGGACGGATGTTACCTTGCTGATCTGTGGGGTTGGCTTGCTCGCCATTGCGCTTAAGCTTCCTTCAAAGCGCATCGACAAGGCCGCCCGAGCGAAGGCTATGAAGGATGGAACACTTGAAGAGCAACTTGTCGTTCCTGCTGAGTGACGAGGCTTTTTCCTATTTGTTTTTATGGTTTGAGGCGCGCTCGCATTCTAATGAGATAGTCTCGAGTTGCTGCGCAAGGAGTGTGGTGGTCGCTTGGCCATACTCTTCTGCCAATTCGACAAGCGAGACACCAAATGGTCGGTAGATGCCCGCCATTTCCTTAAATACGGCAGGCTTGAGCTTTACCCGCAACCCTCGCCGGTCCGTCGGGTGAGCGATGCGTTCGACAAAGCCTCTAGACTCCAACCTATCTAGCAGTGTCGTCACGCTTCCACGCGTAAGGCCAAGCGCCTGCGCAAGGTCACTCGGCGCCTTAGGGCCAGCTTCCAGCAGGTTGATGCAACGTAGGTCGTTCCTGCTGATGTCAATTGCCCGGGCTGCCGTCTCATCAAGCTTATCAATTGCGGCGTGAAGCCTACGGCAGGCTGCAACCAGGCCAAAGTCATCGAACGGCGCTTCTGGCCTCATTTCATCTTCGCTAGCTCCCATACCGCCACATTGCCTCAGATAATGCATGTTGACAAGTAGTTTGATTATCGAATAGTATGATTCTCAATCAAAGGAGGTATTATGCTTGTTCTCAGTCTTTTTGTTGGTGCTCTTGTCGGACTTCTTATCGCGCTGTTTTGCACGCCGCGTGTTGTTGAGTATGTTGAAACAATCGATATCAAGGCCAACTCTGCATCGGTTTATGATGCGATCCGATATCAGCGAGACCTCATGCAATGGTCCGCATGGCCCAGCGAAACCGGATCAGAATGTAAGGTTGCAGGAGATGACGGCGAAGTGGGTGCGCAGACCGTGTTCTTCGATAAGAAGGGAAACCGTTTCGGGCACCAGAGCGTGAGCAACCTTTCGCCTATTCGAGAGGTATCCTTCACCCTCGAAAGCAAAGGACCTCCTCATGTGCCCACCCTCACTTTCAATCTCGTTGAAATGGGTGAAGACAGCACGCGCGTGCTACTCTCATTTCGCAACGACGTTACTCCGCCGTTCCACTTGATACAGCGACTGATCGGGATCACCCGCTGGACACGGGAAATGCACTGTAAGGACCTCGACGGATTGAAACGCTTCCTTGAAAAGCGCGAAACCTATACCGGGGAACCCCTCGCGAAAGCCGCCTGATTGTCAGCAATCTACCCATACGAGTTCGAAGCTCCGATTGAGCGGTTTGGCGTCGGAGTAAAGCGCGTCATTTGGTATAACGTGTTGATGCTGTCTGATGACCTGCGGTCAGAACTGCCTTTCGATCAGTATCCACGCCTTCGTGTCGAAGGGGAAATTGCCGACGTTCCCATCGCTAATGCCTTCATGCCGACAGGGGACGGACGCAATTATGTGATCGTTGCACCGAATGTGCTCCAAGAAGCGGATGTTGGGCTCGGCGACATAGTACCGATGCGCTTCGAGATTGCTGATCAAGATCATGTCGATGTGCCCGAAGCCCTCAGCCGAGCGATTGAGTTAGACACTGGCGCACGAGTTGCTTGGGGCGACATTACACCTGGTAAGAAACGCATGCTGGCCCAACACGTGCTCTCGGCCAAAACGGATAAGACGCGCTCAAAGCGGGTGAATGAAGCGACCGACGCGCTGGTGAATTTCGGAGCCAACCTGCGCGCCTGGCGCAAAGCGCAGTAGGTATAGAATTCCTACATTAAGAGCGTCTGCTTTCAACCCCAATTTCGGACGCCTGTCCCTGATTTGATGGGTCCAAAACCGGACGGACGATAATCGCCATTATGTGAACTCGGCCAAGCGAGCAAATTGCACTCGACTTCCTTCCTGTTCCAAGCATTGCTGTCTTCGACACGAAGGCAGCGAATAACCAGCGCATCGTGTCACAGCCTGGCCATGGCATGCCCATTGACCGGGCTCTGGGTGGTGGGAGCAGCATGTTGCTGCTCCGCTCAAAGGAGAACCACCCATGGCGACCAGCAAAGCGACAGCCGCAAAAATCCAATCAGCCACCAAGCAAACCAAGATCGGGGCGGTGATCGACCTGCTGCGTCGCAAGCGCGGTGCAACGTTGGACGAGATCGTCGAAGCGACTAGCTGGCAGCCGCACTCAGCCCGCGCCGCTTTGACGGGGCTTAAGAAGAAGGGCCACATCATCGAGAAGACCAAGCGCGATGACGCCACCTGCTATCGCATCACGAGGAGCGCGTGATGCGCCGTTTGGAACTCGACAGCGAACTGGCTGAGCTAGAGGACATGCCGTTGGCGCAGCTGCGCGAGACATGGTCCAAACATCTCGACAAACCCGTTCCCAAGGTGAGCGCTGCGCTGCTACGCCTAGCCCTTGCTTGGGAACTGCAAGCGCGAGTGCTCGGCGGCCATTCTCGCAAGACCATTCAGGTTCTGGAACAGACAGCGCGCGGCAACACCAGAACGCGAAGCGTGCAACCCGGTATGCGCCTCACACGCGAGTGGAATGGCATCCTGCATACGGTCACGGTCGATGATGAGGGCGACATCCGCTGGAATGAGAAGACCTGGAAGTCATTGAGCGCAGTAGCCCGAGCAATCACTGGCACACGCTGGTCTGGCCCCGCCTTCTTCGGTCTTAAGACAAGGGTCGCAGCATGAAGACCGTTCGCTGTGCGATCTACACTCGTAAGTCGAGCGAGGAAGGTCTGGAGCAGGACTTCAACTCGCTTGATGCCCAACGCGAGGCTTGCGCTGCCTATATTCTGAGCCAGGCTAGTGAAGGCTGGAAGCTGCTGCCAGAATTCTATGATGATGGAGGGCTGTCAGGCGGAACGCTTGAGCGCCCTGCCCTTCAGCGGCTTCTCGAAAACGTCAAAGCCGGACGGATCGATATCATCGTGGTTTACAAGGTTGATCGTCTCACCAGGTCGCTGCTCGACTTTGCGAAGCTGGTCGAAGCGTTTGATGCAGCCAATGTGAGCTTTGTCTCGGTTACCCAGTCGTTTAACACCACCACAAGCATGGGTCGGCTGACGCTCAATATGCTCCTGTCCTTCGCCCAGTTTGAACGCGAGGTCACAGCAGAGCGGATCCGCGACAAGATCGCTGCTTCCAAAGCAAAAGGCATGTGGATGGGAGGGGTGCCGCCGTTGGGCTACGAGCCCGATGGTCGAACATTGAAGATCGTAGACGAGCACGCCGAAATCGTGCGCCGGGTGTTCGATCGATACACCGAACTGAGCAATGTCAGACGTGTTCAAGAAGAGCTCGTCCAAGAAGATGTGCGCTCGCCGGTCCGCACGACCCGCACCGGCAAGACCTGACCTTCCCCCCGGAAAGTGGTCCGTTTTGAGAGTTAGGATTTCGGCTATTTA
>ERZ1740065.2588-NODE-2588-length-11263-cov-4.573162_pt1 | contig 11263 bp, 6 predicted proteins | sample MGYA00581738_ERZ1740065 | MGnify/ENA primary metagenome ERZ1740065 (study PRJEB43018, sample SAMN04849749) | marine metagenome | isolation source: floating plastic debris | place: Pacific Ocean | collected 2008-09-01 | study: EMG produced TPA metagenomics...
TTCAGCGTTTTTTTGTTGCCTTGAAATGTTGCCCTTCTAATTCACATCAGACGTCAATAGATCCTTAGCTCTACGTCCATGAGATTTGAGAGGAATAGGGGATTACTGATGCTGCCAGTCCCGTGATCATTGCCCAGCAAAATCCCAACGCCAGCAGAGCCAATAGCTTGCTCAAACGGTCTGGGTGCTGGAAATGAGTAGACTCCAGATTGAATCCTCAGGTTTTCAGAGCTCGAAACAGGGTTTCAATGCCTCAGCGTCGTCGATAATCCGCCAATGCACCATCAGGGCGACGATTCGTTGCAATCACCATTAGCTCTCAATCATCGAGACGAGTGGCAACAATAAACTTCATCGGAAATAGTGTGAAGAATATCGGGAGGTGTTCCTTCCCCCCGAGGTTTTGGATTAAGCAACTCTCGGTTTCTGATTAAACTTGCTTTAGCGGCAAGTCAGCCAGAAGTTGTGCAACCCACAAGCGATTTCCATCACATCATCCAAGTAGTGATCGACCCAATTACGAAATTTCTGAACCACGATCTGACATCGCTTAATACCCCCGATTTGATGTTCCACTTCCACTCGAATCTTTGAGATTTGTCGATTCTGCTCCTTTTCTGAGTCCGTCAGTTCACCCTTGCAGGGTTTCTTCTTTGGTTACTTGAGATTTACACCACCGGGGGCAAATCATTGAAAGCCTGTGTCTTGCCAAAGGGTACTCCCATCAGGAAATTGATAATCTTCCTCATCAGCAATTTTCTTATCGTGCTGTTTACCTTCATCGGTGTCACTCATAAATAACACCTTGCCGCCCCGTTCGCTGACCCCATTGTTTTTAACCGTATGAGCTTTATTTTTGCCCCTGTAGTAGGTTTTGCGCTCCTCGTTGTCCTTCGGGCGATTATTCGGGCGATCGGTGCTAGCTATCATGATCTCTAGTCTGGGGCAAGCATCAAGAACAGCTTCTAACTTGAGATTTTCCAGCACTTCTCCAGTGATTGCTCGAGGGCGACCGGAGCGGGGCTTTACTGCCAGTAAGGCATCGAATCCTTCCTGGCGATAGGCGATACTGCTTGAGCCAACGAGATACAGTGCTGAGGTGATAGCCGCTCTAGCTGGCGACCTGTTTTGTTCTGTTATGAGTCACCACAGGACCTGTAACTTGCTTCGTTGAATAGCTTGGCTTTATTGGTCGAGACGAGCCTTGAGGTCTTCAGCACGCTCAACGATATGGAGTGTGTGTCCTTTAGGCATCAGTGTCCTCGTCAGGGGCGTCTGGTATCTCTCCAGATTGAAGAATTGGTATTATCCGCGGGCAGCAGAAGAGGCCGGGGTTACCACCCTGCCACACTACTGCCAGTTTTCATGGGGAGTTAAATTGACGATAAACAATTAATCGTTAGGTTTATAGCCTGCCAACAAAGCCATTTCGCGCCACTTCCAATAACAATCAACCTCTTGAAAGCCGATTTCTTGAAACCATCGAAGCTGGGTCTCTACATCTAGCAATTTATTAGACGGATCTTTGAAATCCGGCGGATAGCCAATCGCCAATAAAAACTCCTGATGAAGCCTCTCCGTTGGCGATGCAACGTGCTCTAAATTGCAGAAAATCCCACCTGGTTTTAGGCGTTGGAAAACTTCTTGATAGAGCGATCGCTTCCGGTCGTCTTCACAGTGATGAATTGCAAAACTCGATACAATCCCATCAAAATCACCCATATCAGGTAAACGCTCATCCATATTTGCCTGAATTAAACTAACCGAATGATCACTCTCGAAACGCTTTTTTGCTTCAGCCAACATCGTTTCTGAAAAGTCGATACCCACTCCTTTAGCATTAGATCTTTCAATTTTTAAAAGCGCCAACAGCCGCCCATTTCCAGTTCCTAAATCTAAGATTCGCTCCACATCTTTTGGAAGCAATTCTAATACCAATGCTTCTCCTTCAGTACGGTGGGGAATCTTATCGGCACGGCTCAAATAATGCAGCGCGTGGGCGGGCGATCGCCACTGGTTTTCTTGATTTTTCATCTAATTTCACTTCAGTCACATTAATTACAATTGACTACAATTGACAACAAAGGAAGGGCTCGATCCACAAAACACACTGAACTCAGATTAACTTTCACAACAAATAAAACAAAAGAGTACAACGAATTTTTACGTCGATTTTTTCCCACCCCCGCCCCATCCCCGTTCCAAGCCTACCTCTTAAATAAGGAGTTTCCCGTTATCGAAAACCCTTGTTACCATTGGGACCAGGCATATTAGGCATATGGTCACAGCCATCGATTTGCCCCATATTTCAGCACAATCCAGGGAAATTTCTATGTCCTTTGTTGGTCTCCATGTTCACAGCGATTACAGTTTGCTTGATGGAGCGAGTCAGCTACCGAACTTGGTGAAGCGGGCAGAAGAATTAGAAATGCCGGCGATCGCCCTAACGGACCACGGGGTAATGTACGGGGCGATCGAGCTACTAAAAACCACCAAAGGGACCAACGTTAAGCCCATCATTGGCAACGAAATGTATATCGTCAATGGTGTTCTTGATGATACAAAAGAGAATCCGAGAAAGCGGCTAAGAAAATACCATCAGGTGGTTTTAGCTAAGAATAAAATCGGCTATCAAAACCTGGTTAAACTAACAACCGTTTCCCATTTAGACGGATTACGAGGAAGTGGAATTTTTTCTCGCCCTTGTGTTGACAAAAAACTGCTGTCAGAGAATTCCGAAGGTCTGATTTTAACCAGTGCCTGCCTTGGCGGAGAAATTCCCCAGGCAATTATGGCCCAGCGCCTGGATGTAGCTGAACGGGTTGCCAGTTGGTACAAAGACGTATTTGGCGACGACTACTATCTGGAACTTCAGGATCATGGTTCTCAAGAAGATCGCGTCGTCAATGTGCAGCTAGTTCGCCTAGCTAAAAAGCTAAATATTGAACTAATTGCCACTAACGATTCCCATTTTATTTCCTGCTTTGATGTGGAAGCTCACGATGCATTAGTTTGCATTCAAACGAAGAAAAATGTCACTGAAGATAAACGGTTGCGCTATAGCGGCACCGAGTATTTGAAAAGTGCTGATGAAATGAAATTGCTGTTTCGAGATCATCTGGAAGAGCACATTATTGAAGGGGCGATCGCCAACACCGTAAAGGTTGCAGAAAAAGTTGAGGCTTACGATATTTTAGGGGAGCCTCGCATCCCAGATTTCCCAGTTCCCACAGGACATAATGCTGATACTTACGTGGAGCACGTGGCTTGGGAAGGTCTGATCGAGCGCCTAGGCGTGGCATCCAAAGAGGACATTCTAAATAATAAAAAAGAATACGCAGATCGGCTGGTTTATGAGCTGGAAATGCTCCAAAGAATGGGCTTTTCTGCGTATTTCTTGGTGGTTTGGGACTATATTAAATTTGCTCGCGATGCCAATATTCCTGTGGGACCTGGGCGAGGTAGTGCTGCTGGATCTCTGGTTGCTTATTCTCTGCGAATTACCAATATTGATCCCGTCCACCATGGCTTACTTTTTGAACGATTCCTAAATCCTGAGCGGAAATCTATGCCTGATGTGGACACGGATTTCTGCATTGAAAAACGGGATCAAGTGATTGATTATGTGACCCAAAAATACGGTGAAGATCGAGTTGCGCAGATTATTACCTTTAACCGCATGACATCAAAGGCGGTGTTAAAAGATGTGGCTCGGGTGTTAGAAATTCCCTACGGTGAATCGGACCGCATGGCGAAGTTAATTCCCGTTGCCCGAGGAAAGCCGGCCAAGTTGAAAGTGATGATTTCTGAGGATACTCCCGCGCCGGAATTTAAGGAAAAATATGATAAAGACGCTCAAATTCCCGAAGCACCCACGGGCATGACCTACCGCCGTTGGTTAGATATGGCCATGCGCATCGAAGGTACTAACAAAACTTTTGGGGTTCATGCTGCTGGGGTTGTAATTTCAGCGCAGCCTTTGTCGGAAGTGGTTCCTTTACAGCGCAATAATGATGGCGCGGTGATTACCCAGTACTACATGGAAGACGTGGAGGCAATGGGTCTGTTAAAGATGGATTTCTTGGGGCTTAAAAACCTCACTACGATTCAAAAAACCGTTGATTTAATTGCAGAAACTAGCGGCGTAGAAATTGATCCTGACGGCATTTCCCTAGAGGATCCCGCCACCTATCGATTACTAGCTCAGGGTGAACTGGCTGGTATTTTCCAGTTGGAATCATCGGGGATGCGACAAGTGGTTCGCGATCTTAAACCGTCATCTTTGGAAGATATTTCTTCGGTGTTGGCGCTGTATCGACCCGGTCCCCTCGACGCAGGGCTTATTCCCATGTTTATTAATCGTAAACACGGACGGGAACAAATTGCTTATGACCATGCCGTATTGGAGCCGATTCTAAATGAAACCTATGGGGTTTTGGTCTATCAAGAGCAAATTATGAAGGTAGCTCAGGATATGGCGGGATATACCTTGGGTGAGGCGGATTTATTGCGGCGGGCGATGGGTAAGAAAAAGCTGGAGGCGATGAAGAAACAGCGCGTCGTTTTTGTGGATGGATCGGCAAAGAATGGCATTAAAACGAAACTAGCGGATGGTCTTTTTGACCAAATGGTAAAGTTTGCTGAGTATTGTTTTAATAAGTCTCACTCCACCGCTTACGGCTATGTGACTTATCAAACGGCGTGGTTAAAAGCAAACTATCCCGTTGAATATATGGCCGCTTTGTTGACATCGAATAGTGGTAATCAAGATAAGGTTCAGGCGTATATTTCCACTTGTTTAAAAATGGGAATCGAAGTGGAGCCGCCGGATGTAAATCGTTCGGGTTTAGATTTTACGCCGTTAATTAGTGACCGTAAAAGTGAAGAAAAAGACCATCGAATTTTATTTGGATTGTCAGCGGTTCAAAACTTAGGTGAAGGGGCGATTGAGAGTATTTTAGTGGCGCGCGAGGCAGGAGGGGCTTTTGAATCTTTGGCGGATTTATGCGATCGCGTGGACCTGAAATCCATCAACAAGCGAGCCTTGGAAGCCCTAACCCACAGCGGAGCCCTAGATACCCTAAGCTCTAATCGCCGACAGACGATGGAAGATTTGCCGTTGGTCATTGACTGGGCCCAAGGACGGGCGCGCGATCGCGTCAGTGGTCAAGGAAATATATTTGATTTGATGGCAGACGCCGCTGAGGAGGGTGGCGGGCTAGATATGGCTCCAAAAGCGCCGCCGGTGGACGATTATCCAGAGCAAGAGCGGCTGCGGCTGGAAAAAGAACTACTCGGCTTCTATGTGTCAGACCATCCCTTGAAAACGGTGCAGCGGCGGGCTCAAATGTTGGCTCCCGTGGAGGTAAAAGATCTGGGAGATTACTGTGGTGGCAACAAGGGCACCGTTAGCACCATCGTGATGATCACCACCGTTAAGCCGGTGATTACCAAGAAAGGCGATCGCATGGCGATTGTGCAGGTGGAAGACCTGACGGGGCAGGTGGAAGGGGTGGTCTTTCCGCGCTCCTTTGCCCGCATTGGCGATTTAATCCAGCCCGATGCTCGCCTTATTATTTGGGGCAAAGTGGACTGGCGCGATGAATCCATTCAGTACATCATTGAAGACGCAGAAACCGTTGAGTCGGTGGAAATTTTAATGGTGGAACTGTCGCCAGACGTGGCAGGGGAAATTCAACATCGCGATCGCCTGAGAAATACCCTCCTAAGCCACCAAGGAGAAACGCCGAAAATGCCCGTGGTTGCCATTGTTTCCGACGGCAAAGGTCAGCGTCAACTGGTACGATTTGGAGCACAGTTTCGGGTAGAAGACCCCAATGCCGTGGCTGCAGCATTAAAACAGGCAGGCTTTGAAACCCAAGTTGAACCATTAGCCGCCATTTAATGGTCTAAACTCGATAAAACCCCATGCATTTGCCCCCCTCAGACGCCCATATGACCTATTAACCGCTTGTCTGTTTCTTAAGGACACGCCAAAAAGGATGCGCTGAGACGTTTCTCTGCCCTTTTCAAATATTGCCGAATCCATGACTGGCTTCCCCATAGAAGATTCTTTTACTGCAGGTTCATCTGAACCCACGGCGGGAGTTCGGGCTGATTCAGGCTCAGAGGGTCAAAACGGACACATTTGGATTATTTCTAATCGATCAGCATTGAATGGAAAGCTCATTCAGAACCTGCCATCGACGATTCAGTCTACAACTATTTTTCACACAGGACAGTCCGCCCTTTCTAAACTTCAGAAATTTGTAGATAGCCAAAGTCAATTATCATCTTCCTCCAAACCTCAAGGCTCGCAAAAAAGCTCTCAACAATCTGTTGACTTGCTTTTTGTGGCAACAGATTTGGGCGATATGAGTTGCATCGACTTTTTAGATCGAATTAAAAATAACTACACTGATTTTGCTGCCCCTGTAGTGGTGGTGGATGGGGATCAATTAAATAGCAGCAATAGTGACAACTTATCTGCTGATTTGTCCCTCAAGGAAGCGGTATTTAACGCTGGGGCGATCGACTATTTGAGCGCACCTATTATTGCCGCTGAGTTAAACGCTAAAGTCAGTACTTTTCTAAGGCTTGGCAACACCTTTCCTCCTGCAAGCAACAGTGCAATTTTGGCAAGTAACTCCATTTTAGACAACCAAAGCGACGAACGGGAAAGTGCCTATGACCATCACCCAGGAAGTAGCCAACAAAACGAACAGTTGCAAAAGCTAACTGTGGAGAATTGTTATTTACGAGTCATCTTAGACAACTTACCTCAACAGGTTTTTTGGAAGGATAACAACTTAAAATTTGTGGGTTGCAATCAACGTTGGGCAAATGCTGTCGGAATTCAAGATGAAAGTGAAATCATTGGAAAAACCGACTTTGACATGGTGGATAATCTAGCCCTTGCTCAACAGTTTCAATCAAAAGATCGCGAAGTATTAGAAACTGGGCACGCCATTGAAGAATCGATGGAGAAAGCCAAAATAGATCAAAATGGAGTTCAGCGTTGGCTTGATGTGACTCGGCAACCTCTCCTGGATGAAAAGGGTAACAGTATTGGCATTGTTGGAGTTATTAATGACGTAACTAAACAAAGACAGGCGGAAGAACAACTTCGTTTGGCGGAAGAGAAGTATCGAGCTATTTTTGAAAATGCTGTTGAAGGATTATTCCAAGCTTCTTTAGAGGGAAGATTTATCAGTGTGAATCCGGCGCTGGCTCAACTTTACGGATATGCCTCTCCAGAGGAAATGATTGGAGAAATTGATCATATCGATTCCCAAATTTATGTGCAATCGAAACGACGCCAGGAAATACTAGCTTATCTTGATCAGTTTTCTGAGTTGACTGACTTTGAGTCCTTGGTTCAACAGAAGGACGGTCAACGGATTTGGGTGTCAGAAAGTATTCGTCAAGTGACGGATGATAGCGGCGATATTTTGTATCTAGAAGGTAGCGTTAAAGATGTAACGGAAAAGCGGCAGGCTGAAATGAATCTGCGCAAACAAAGGCAGCAGTCTGAGCGATTACTGCTCAATATTTTGCCTCAAATGATTGCCCAGCGTCTTAAGAAAAGCCCTGGTTTAGTGGCAGATGATTTTAGTGAATCAACGGTCTTATTTGCTGACATTGTTGGCTTCACCGAGTGGGCATCTCAAATACAAGTATCTGAATTAGTAACGGTTTTAAATAAGATCTTTTCGGAGTTTGATTTACTTGCGGAAAAGATTCAAATTGAAAAAATCAAGACTATTGGTGATGCCTATATGGCAGTTTCCGGAGTACCCATTCCCGTTGCAGATCATGCGGAAAGAATGGCAGAAATGGCATTGGAAATGCAGGTGGCCATTAAACAGTTTTCTCGGCGATCGCCCGCTGGAGATGAACCATTTCGATTAAGAATTGGCATCCATTCGGGACCGGTTTCTGCCGGGGTTGTAGGACTGCATAAGTTTTTCTACGATCTTTGGGGAGATACAGTTAATGTGGCGAGTCGCATGGAATCCCAGGGAACACCGGGGCGCATTCAGGTGACCCACGAGACCTATTTGCTACTGCGAGATCGATTTGAATTGGAATTTCGAGGAGAGTTTCAAATTAAAGGTAAAGGGACCATGAGAACTTACTGGTTATTGGGGCGGAAGCCTGAGGGTGATTCTAACAATATAAACGCATAAAGTTAAGACTGTTCCATAAGATTGGCGGGATGTATATTAGTGAATCAAGCCAGTAAGCTGGTGGATCCCTACAGTTGGATTGAGCGATCACTAACCACAATTCATAAAGCCAACTGGTATCGATCGCCCCAAGCCTTAGAGGGTTTACCGGGACCGGTAATGCTGTTGGATGGGGAAGCGGTGCTGAATTTTGCCAGTAATGATTATTTAGGATTAGCGGGCGATCGCGAGCTAATTGAAATGACCCTGGCGGCGGTGGAACAATGGGGCACGGGGAGCACGGGCTCGCGATTAATTACTGGACATCGAGACATTCATCGGGCTTTAGAACGGGAAATCGCAGCTTTAAAAAATACGGAGGGTGCGATTGTTTATAGCTCAGGTTATGGGGCCAATATTGGCGTTTTAAGTGCCATTGTTGGACCGAAGGATTTGTTAGTGGGTGATGCCTATAATCACTCCAGCTTAATTAGCGGCTGCAAGATAAGTGGGGCAAGTTTCCAACCCTATGACCATGGAAATATGGTTGCGCTGCGAGATATTTTGACTGCCCAGCGATCGCACTTTCGACGGTGTGCCATTGTTACTGACAGCGTATTTAGCATGGACGGAGATTTGTGTCCCTTAGGTGAAATTTTGGCGATCGCGGAAGAATTTGAAGCCATGGTGGTGATCGACGAAGCCCACGCCACCGGAGTTTTGGGGGCGACAGGAGCGGGGGTAGTGGAGTTTCTAGGATTTACCGGACAGCCGTTGATTCAAGTGGGCACCCTCAGTAAAGCCCTTGCCAGTTTGGGGGGATATGTGGCGGGATCGGCGGCGCTGGTGGATTTTTTGCGCAATCGGTCTGCCAGTTGGATTTATTCGACGGCGTTGTCCCCGGCCGATACGGCGGCGGCGCTGGCAGCAATTGATCGCGTCAAAGCAGAACCAGAGCGGCGCGATCGCCTATCGAGTATTGCTAACTATTTACGAGAGGGGCTATGGCGGGTGGTGGGCCCTTGGGGCGATCGCGGCTTTCGGTTGCTCCCCAGCGACACGCCAATTATCTGTTTGCAGGTGCCCGATACAGCCACAGTGTTGACCTTGGGAGAGCAGCTACGAGCGGGCGGAATTTTTGCTGGAGCCATTCGTCCCCCCACCGTGCCCACCAGTCGCCTAAGGTTTACCGTTCGTGCCGACCACAGCAGAGCCCATTGTGATGCTGTATTGGAAGTGCTGGAAAAAGCCTTGAAGACGTTGGGCTAGCCACGAGTATTTTTCCTAAATATTTATATATTTCCCATCACATAATCAAAACCAATTCAGCTCATTATCCATAATTCGCCAAACAATATATCCCTGCACCTAGCAACGGCAATAAATATCCAACTTGCCTTCGGGATCGAAGGATATCGTACTGGCTGTCATTTCAACGGCGTTGCTGAATTTGAGGAGGTAGGGTGTGTTGCTTTTCACAGCGCACCTTAGAAGATCAACCTCAGTGGCGGTGAGTTGCTAGGGCAACACACCCTATCGGTGTAATGCTGTTTCCTCTCCTAAACCTGCAATGCCAAATAATCTATAGATCAACCTCCGACCATCCTTAAAGCCCTAAAGAAGAAAGGGCGTTTTGGGCTTCGTAGTGTAAGCCGCCAGCGGTGCGGAACATCTCTTGACCGGCGTGCAGCCGTGTTTCGTCGTAGTTCATGGGGAAATAAGCCAGTTCATCGAGTCCGTCGCCGATACGCTCGAGGCAGTAATACAGATGGGCGGCGACTCCCGCTACGATGCTGGGGTTGGGCATGGAGGCGAGGGAATGGCGGGCTTGGCTGAGGCGATCGCCACACTTATCCAAATACGCGCAAAATTTATCCATCAGCTCATCGTCAAACGGGTCCGCCGAGAGGTCAATCAATTCCCCTTCCAGTGAATCGGTGAGCGTATCGATTAGGCGATTAATGGGTCTGTAAACCAGCTTGATCCACTGGTCCAGGTCGGCGTCCGTGGATTGGCCGGGTTTTCGCTGTTGATATTGTCGAGTCGCGGTTTGGGTGCGGCGATCGCGATCCTGCTGAGCCTGGGCGGGCGTGTTTGGATATTACTGTGAAAACGGGTGGCGGAGATAGGCAGCATACTGACGGCGACGTTGCGCATCCCCCAGCACCTCGTAGGCGGCGTTGATACGGGCATTTTGATCGTGTTTGCTGTTGGGACCGTTGATGTACGGGTGGTGGCGCTTCACCAGGTTGCGATAAGCGCTTTTAATTTCGGCGGCGGTGGCGTCACCGGTGATCTGCAATACGGCGTAAAAACAGGTGTCACTCATGGAGTTGCGCGGGGATGCTCATGGTGAGTATCAGTTAGGGCAGGGCCAAACTCAAGGCAAAATTTCAGTCAACGCCAGCCTGGGCCAACACAGAAATTTTAAACGTTGTTGGCGAAATAATTGACCGCATCTTTGTGGTGCTGCTCTCGCTGGCTTGCCGTCCACTCCAGCTCGTTCCCCAGCAGTTCCACCACCCGAGGAATTGCTCTCGTTGCCGCCGCCGAGTCCAAAAATCCCAGCCGGGTGCGCCGCGCCAAAATATCCACCGCCGTGCAGGCTCCCTCGTGGCGAGCGCCGTAAATTACCTCCGCTTCCAGGTAAGGATGCTCAGCGGCAAGGGGAGATTCGTAGCCGTCTTGGGCGATCGCCATAACGTCGGGGGTGCGATCGCCGTAAGCCCGCTGCAAATGGTCCGCCGTCGTTTCCGAAATTCCGTAATTGTGAACCCACTTTGCCGCCCCGTCGGGCTCGTAATTTTTACCGCCCACCAGCTTAATGGTCTCCGTTTGGGCCCCGGCGTGGGTGGGTTTCAGGTTGCCCAGGGCGATCGCCTGGTTCACCGCATCCAAGGACATTTTGCGATAGGTGGTCCACTTGCCGCCCGCAATGGTCAGCAACCCCGACTCGCTAACATTGACCACATGATCCCGCGATAGTTTCGCCGTATCGCTTGCCTTAGAATCAAACACCAGTGGGCGCAAACCGGACCAGGTGGACTGTACATCCTGGCGCGTTACCGGCAGCGCAAAATACTCCCGCACATGGC
>ERZ1740065.2590-NODE-2590-length-11262-cov-13.208887_pt1 | contig 11262 bp, 12 predicted proteins | sample MGYA00581738_ERZ1740065 | MGnify/ENA primary metagenome ERZ1740065 (study PRJEB43018, sample SAMN04849749) | marine metagenome | isolation source: floating plastic debris | place: Pacific Ocean | collected 2008-09-01 | study: EMG produced TPA metagenomics...
GGAGGGTGAGGAGGGAGAGGGTGGAGAGGAAGGTGGAGGGTGAGGAGGGAGAGATGGTGGAGGTGGGAGGGTGGAGAGGAAGGTGGTAGGTGAGGAGGGAGGGGAGGGATAGGAGAGATAGGAGGAAGTGGAAAAGAAGAGGAAAAGTGAGTTTTAAATCTCTTCACCTCCCAGAAAAAAACTGTGTTTCCTACTTCAATCACGCATGCAGCAACGTAGAAAATAGAGAAAAAGGTGAGATTCCCATAGCCAGGCTATAGGGAATCGATCTGAGCTACACAAGACGAGGGGGAGGATGAGAAGAGCAGTGTTTATGAGTGCATAAACTACTGACATTTTCTCCTCCTCTCTCGTAGGCTGCATATACTACAGTGGGTGGACCATAGGGACAATGATTTACTGCTGCTCACTGTATGAGATGATACATAGGGCTGATACCACCTACACGGATCAATCAGTGTCAGACCTCATCATTTCATTAAGAGAGGATAACTCCGAATGGCTCGCATGTCAATGGAAAGATCCTTTGCCAAGATGAAAGTGATACCACTCAATGGTTTGATGACAGCTTCCGTTCACACATGGTAACTCGTAACATCTATCTGGCTATTGGAGTTATCCTCTCCCTACTTTTTATCCGCACCTGACCTATCCTGATATCATGCATGGTTACTCAACGACCAAGTCTAAGGATAGTCCTGCTACATTTTATATAGAATTGAACCGTATGGAGAGATACAGTATGTATTACAAACTCAGGCAAGGAGATATTGTTAGGCGTAAATCAGTTTAAAGCGTCATTGCAAAGTAGATGCTTCATCTTTGCTTCATTGTAAAACGTGACAAGTTTACAAGGGTGTAAACACAAGTGCAAACTGCACCCATGATGGTAATATTATCAATGGTACCAAATTAAAATGTATGTACGATCGATACACGCATCATCACCTCCTATATCTTCCGTTCACCATGGTAACAGATAAACAATCACAGCACCTGTTGCTATTTCAGTTTTTGGAACTCAGAAATGATCATAAATATGCTCTAAAAAGCTTCAATTGAAAATTTGACACTGGTGAAAATATGAAACGATATTCTAATCTGCATACCAGAAAAATACGGAACAAGCGATAGCAACAGCGCACTCACTAGTACCGGAATAAATTACAACTCCATAAAATCGTGAAATAAATGAGTAAACATAACTGCACCTACATCTTAGAGTCTTAGACAGAGTATAGCTGTCCAACCTATGGACAATTTCCTCATCTGTGACCGAAACAAAACGGCAGGAGAGGAGTGTGACAACGCCAAAAGTAATGAACGGAGAGCGCAATACGGAAGAAAACTACATGGAGCAACGAGTGAACGTTCTCGCAAACTGTAGCTTGAACCAGGGGAGGTAACTCTGTGGGTTGAACGGTGACGTTGCGAGCCTCCGATCAAAAAGTTCAAACTACGTAATGTTATCTTTTGTTACGAAATAGCTGGTTGGCGCGTCAACTGATACCGTCAATGCTACATAAAGATTATACGTTACCTATCGCAAACGGATCGCAGTGTCTCCCTCGCTGGTCGCGCCTTGTTTGTAGCCAGAAAGTCAGATTCACGGTACTTGTAGAGAGTACAACTTCTCTCAGATTATGGTGAACATTCAAATACACCACCTGAGAATAATATTATTACATTTATCGTAAATATGATACCAGCTACCTGGTATATAAAAATTCTAGAATTTATCTTCAGCATGGATGGAAATTTTTAGTTATGGACGACGAAGTCCACTTTGTCACCCGCGTCGAGAGCGGTATCTATCTACGCTCCAAAGAGGGTAGGACCCTCTTTGACCGCTCTACCCACGTCCAAACACAACTCGGAAAAATTCAATATTAGCGTTTTCTATTGGTCGGCGACTCATAGACAGACCAATTGAAATGTCTTTTAAATATACGGAAACAAATCTTGCTCGCTACTATATTAAGAACAACGGATCCCTACGTGAAATTTTATGAGACGTCCTGTCGTATCGAGAGCCGTACAGTGCCGTCTACGGCCGTATACTGGTCGCATCTATACGACCAGCTGAGAGATTTCTGTTACTGCTCTGTACTGTCTTATTAATGCTGTGGAGCGGAGTATGGAAGGATGGAAGGACCTACCAGATGTCCTGATACTTGACACATTTGCTCATCTATCTCTGGTAGATAAGCTGAATGCAAGCCTCACGTGCAAGCGGTGGAGGGAAGTCTTGTTCCATCCCCATAACTGGTCTCAGGTTACGTTTGATTTTAGTACAAATCAGTTGCAGAGAGAGACTTTCTTGATCAACCGTGTTGCTCATTTCATAAGCGCTTGCAGTATCACAACAACTGATCAGCGGAGCAATTATGCAGTAGCTGCTGATGGTTGTTCACAAGTCAAACATGCTCAGCTGATGTTAGGGCGCTTACTACACAAGTTGAGCTTCAACTACCGTTTGCAAGAGCTATCATTTCGTATCTGCATCGACGAGAAATATCAGCCATTGAACGTCATACCGCCAGTCTCCACGATCCAAGACCTTCGTGACAATGCTGTTCAAAAGTTACACGAACCATTAGAAGAGGACAGTCACAATAGGTCGGATGTAAGCTACTATCAGTCATATTTTACTAACTCCGGCATCAGGAGAGAGTCTTTGAAGAAAAATGACAAGTAAGAAGCATATACTAGTATTTCCCACATGCATTTTGCTTGTACTGTGCTGCATTGCTTAGAATGAATTGAACGAAATATTCTTTTAGGCATTTAGATGTCGTGGACTATGTAGAGCAGATCTGCGCCACAGCCAACTTCCTATCCCACCTCTCTCTGGGCTGCATACCAAACCTCTTGCAAGAGCGATGCGGTATCATCAATGTGTTGAAGAAATACCAATCCCACTCTGTGAAATCGCTCCATGTCAGGTACTGTTAACTCTCCGGTTATTTGTCTCGGTTATTTGTCTCGGTTTGGCGTTGTCATCAACATAAGCAGACATGCTGTATCAGTACATGAGACTGCTTTGTTTACATGTCAACTTTTGACCTATTTATCAGCCACCACGAGATTGACCAGCCATACTTCCCGTTGGATGTCAGCCATATGGTCTGCCTAAAGAACTTGCAATATCTCAGCTTGGACATGTGTGATGTCAGTGATCTACTTCTCATCAGTTTGATGGAGGGCGGCCGAGCCAAACTACGTTCACTCAACATCACCATGCTGTCCCATCGCAAAGGCATTCGGAGGGTGCACAATCGGACTTGGGATCTTGTCAATCGGAGGTGAACCCAGTCTCTGACCGATTCCGGTGCCTTGTTACGTAACAGCCATTGTAAGATAATTCTTATTTCCTTCAACTGCAGCTGCCCGGAGCTGGAACTCACGCTGAACATAGTTCACTGTCTGGAGGCCGTACAAGATCTCACCACCGTCATCAATCCCAGCATGCCTCTCACACACCTGAGGATTTTCTTTTGCGATGCGATTTTCGTCCACGGACTGCATCACGTGGCTCGGTTTCAGTCACAGACGCTGCAATCCTTCCAAATCATTGAGAGTCAGTATCTACTATAATAGTAACATACTAGCCTGCTGATCCTGTCTGTCAGTTATTCAATCAGCCACTGTGTAGCAATCTGATCCAAGTGTCACTACCGCTTTGACTGCATGGTGAATTCGAGAGATGGTGTTAGCCCGCTTGTGGGCTGTTAGGTAGGGCAGTAGTCTTTACTATGTAGGACACGGGAGCCATTGATTGTAGATTAATGATCCAGTGATGATAGCTTACGTGACCGCTGGTTAGCTGCATGATAGCCTAGCAGACGCAACTTGACATGATGCCTTTGTTTTTCTGACTGACGTGTACGTCTGCTGGTCAGGTATGTGTGACGGGCCGCTGTACTATGAGATTGATCTGAACGAGCAGGACCCGTTTGTTATGATGGCGTGGAGATGCACTCGTCTCTCCTCGTTCAGCGTAGTTGGTGAGTATCTACGTATAATCTACCAGAATGAGAATGATGATCTGTTACCCTGCTGTTGGTGAGTGTGGTAGACGTGGCATATGTGGCACTACTTGTGATGGGTACCAATCATGTGGTGAATGTGGTAGACGTGGCACTACTTGTGATGTGTGCTGTTCATGTCATGTGGTAAACATGCACGTGTAGTGCTATTTGAGATGGACACCTTTCACGTTGTGAATGTGGTGGACGTGGCTTGTCTGGTGGGTACAGTGGGTGTATTACGGGTGTTGTCTATGTGGTACATGTTGCAGGTATTGCTCTCCAGGAGCACGATGTGCTGGCCATAGCACGGCTGAGGGGCCGACAGCTCAACAAGTTTGAGGTCTTGGATGACTGCATAACGCCGTACAATGCTGGTGATAACAATGAGTTCGAAGAAGACTTCACTATGTCTTATGACAGCTTCTGTGAGGAGGTGAGCCTGTGTTCCACTACCCTGCTACTGCTGCCATCCACCGGGGCGTTGGACTGACGCCCCAACCATTTCTGTTAAAGATCTCATCATGCCTTGGTCAGAACTGGCAGCCGCTCTCCGCCGATGATGTCCATGAAAGCATTTACGACCACGAGGTGAACGAATCATCAGCATTTTTGCCAATACTGCTTGAAGACCAGAAGTCAAAGCTGTACTGTTGAAAAACGCCTTTGGGAAGCGTCAACTAGATTCCCATCTCCATCCCTATCTCCATCTGCTAGATCGTTAGCACAAGCTCATTTTTATAGAAGCTATAATTTTTAGTAGCTCATATTCTCATATTTAGTAGTTTAGAAAAGTTGATGTATCAGCTGTCTCTCTGAAAGGATTCAGTTTGGGCGATAGCTGGTGGACCTGCAGTAGCAGGCCCCAGTTGGTGTCCACTCTGCGTAGCTGCCATCAGCGTCATCAGTCTATACAAGTCATAAGCTTCCTCATCGCGTCTCAGCAGTCGCAAAGAGGATAGCTGTTGCAGATCGCTACACATTGGCGTCAATACCTCACAAAACTGCCATTTCAGTCTTCGTTGACCTTCAAACAGATATTTCCATCTGCATCGCCAGCCGAATCGCTCGATCAGCATTATTTTTGTACAGTTTTGAGATCTGGGAGAAAGTGCACATCTGGTCGTTTTTATGTCCATCTGCTCAAAGGGGAAAATCAACAGAACTTATATTTTCGTAGAGCTCATTTTACCAACATGATCTTTGCCCGGCGCCAAGTGTCACGTAACCACGACAACGAATTCAGAAAACGAAAGAAATACTCATTCCAGCAAGAGTGCAACGCTGTGATAGTTTGCATGCTGCATAATCGCTTTCTCACTCACTCGCAGACCGACAGAAATTCGGGAAAGTATGGCTGCCGCCACCGCAGCCTAGTCCTGTGCATAAGCAGCATTCCTAGTCAAAGAATACCAACTAAAAGTGCAAAAGCAGCATTACTCTGTTATTTACCAACATCCACGTCCACCATTGTGCATTACGGACCCAAGGAAATTTGGGTCAGCTCTGAAGAATTAGTCTCAGACGGAGAACGAATGCCATGCCAGTTGAACCAAGGTGCTCTATGCCAACATGCCAACAATCGTTCATCTATGACAACGCTGACTCCGAGCTGTCACTGAATCCAATTTACCATGTCAATCAAAAATCGGTAGCATTTCCGCTGGTGCATCATCAACTCTGACGCTATATTTTGTGACTCCACTTTTTTCATCTGCTCGAAAAAACACCAGTTGTCTTATGTGGACTCTTACAGCTATACAAGAATAATTGAAGATGATAAAATTATACATCGTGTTATTTTGCTGACTTGCAGCTAGAGTGTAAGTTTTGTAACACTGCCTAGAATCAGTTATTTTATTTTGATAATACATGTCTGTCTTAGCAATCAACTACCAATAAAGCTGTTTGATGTATCGAATTACAGTCTGCTTTGTATGAGTACAACTAAAGCAATCACCACAAAATGGGATTCTGCAAGTTCATTCCATTACACACCCTCTCTCATGAAATGGAATAGTTGGATGTCAGTTTGAGGAGTTGTCTTTTCGTCGCCGGAAGTGTAACAGCGAAGCGCTTTTTAACGGTTGTGCGTTTTATGAGGTAGGAAATTAAGAGGAGATCCCTTCCACGGTGTCCCGAATCCTGTTGTCAAAGCTACTGCTGGACTGTGAGCTTGATTTCTCACTGGGCAGACGTGATAAACGTCAATATTGTCTCAAGTTTCAGTTGCATTGCATTCCCTGAAATCACCGACTGATGTAGAGTTGTGAGTACTGTTTGCTGTCACATCACGTACCTATCTGTTAGTAGCGAGAAATTGAGTAACAATCCTTATCATATATTGCTTGTTTGTAGCTACTAAGGTATTGTTCGCCATGTATACCCTCCTTTCTGGATTGTACCAACATCTGACGCAAAAGGACCAGTATTATGTGCTAATACTGGGTCTCGACAATGCGGGTAAAACTACGTACTTGGAGCAGACACAGACTAGATTCAATAAGAACTATAAGCCCACCAATCTAGCAAGAATAACGACCACAGTTGGACTCAACATCGGAAAGATTGACATTGGTAAAATGAGGTTCAACTTCTGGGATTTGGGCGGACAGGAAGAACTTCAGCTTCTGTGGGACAAATACTATGCTGAATGCCATGCGGTCGTCTATATGATAGATTCTGCTGAGACAGACAGGTATGTACACAGCTCATAACAAGTGTCTGTAAGATGGTTTACTCTGACAGAACGTGCAGCGCATGTAGTGTGTCTTATTTGAGCATTCTTACACTGCCTCTTCCACTTAGATTGTTTCCAGAGTGGCACTATTACAAATGCTTGACCAACGCGAGAAATTCACTGTCTGTAAAATAAAAACTGTATATAAATAAATACACTATAAATGATGATAATAATGATAACAAACGGTAATGATAACGAACGATAATGATAACGAATGATAATGATAATGATAACGAACGATAATGATGCAGGTGATGAGGCTGTGGAATCATAACAAGTATGTTCTCAGTAATATCCTCAAAAAAAATAGTGCTCTAGAATGAGGGTGGAGTTTGTGTGTTTTCTGTGAAGCCTGTTTGCCAGTAAGAGAGCAGGAATTGGTGTGTCTATGAATGAGGCTGGTAGTGAACATGAGACTAAATCTTCTTCTACATACCTGTATATCTAGAAGGATATGTTGTGTTAATCCCTGCTCCTTCCATTATTCCTACTATTACCGTTATTGTTGCATTTTTTTGCAGATTTCAAGAGTCTCTCGACTCATTCAGCAAGATGATCACCAACGAACATCTGAAAGGCGTTCCGCTGCTTGTCATAGCCAATAAACAGGATCTAGGGACAAGCGTCCGTATCCCCGACATAAAAGCTGTGTTTAACACATCGGCCAGCCGAATTGGACACAGAGACTGTAGTATCATGGCAGCGAGCGCGTTGAAGGGCGACGGCATAGACGAAGGCATCGAATGGCTCGTCAAATGTATCGATAGAAATAAGGAGTCACGACCTCCTGCCGAACCAGACCAATAGACTGCTAGTAGAGCGTGCCACTATTGTATCTCAATGAGCGTACACTTCATTCCTAACTTATCGATAATATTTTATATAACTTAATACAGTCAAAACTAATAAGCCTTATCCTTGTTGTGTCGGCTGTTATCTGCAGCGGACCTTGTGTTTTGTGGTTTGGTGTTCGCGTGACTACGGACACTTGTTTCCATAGTCTATGTTGGTGATAAGCCTACGATTCTGCTCTCTTGATTGCTCGATCGATAGTAGACCAATGTCATATGACTTATCTTAATTGCTGCTCTTGATCACTAGCCTGAATTCTGCTCTTTCAGTGATCTCTAAAACACCAAGTCTCAATCATCTCTGTGATAGCAACCAGATATATTATGATAAAACTCTGTTTTCACACAATGTCACCATAACGGTGGATGATGAGACACACGTGTAGGGATGTGACTGGAGGTAGCTGGTCAAGAGTGGAATGCCGCACATACGGGTACGTCGTAGTCAGGAGTTGTTCTCACTAAATACTTGATCAACTGTACTTGCAGAGTTGTCTTCTCCTGAATGAATGCTCATAGGAAATTGTGGGCGGAGCTATCATTGAGCAGTCCGTCGAGTGCAGTCTTGACGTCTATTTCAATCTTTGACTACTGTCGCTACAAACTACTGCACATATTTTTCTCGAGTTTTTTCACCATTTCTGCTGAGATCATTTCAGTAAGCGGATATTAGTGATGGAAAGATGAGTCGGTCACCAACTGGGACGACAGATACCAGATCTTCTTTCACGTGTAAAGTTCGACTTTTGCGCGATGAAGATACCTTGAAGGCGCAATGTGATGTGAGTCAAGTCTTCTCTTTCACCCTACCATCGCCACCGAGTGTTATATAGAACTAGAGCCTCTGCGTGTCCAGTGAGTTCACTGACGACTGAGTTAATGGTTAAATGTAGTAGGCTTCTCCAACTGTAAATTTTGCATTCATTCAGGTATCAGTGATGTTATCTGTTCAGTAATATGTTTAGAGGAGTTTTGATTCTCTATTTCCATTCAGCCATGAATACGCTATCTATGTACGTGTGTATAGATGATACCTCACTTATGGTCGCAGACGTTCCACTGCTCTGATTTGACTGGCTAGTGATGGATAGTACTGGATGGCTGCTCAGAACTGTTCAGACCTATGGATACTATAACATGCTGAACTGCATGTTCTTATATTTCTCAGCGACATACTACTGGGGAGTGGCTACTCAACTACATTTGCTCAGAACTGAACATTATAGAGAAGTACTACTTTGGTATTCGGTTCACACACCACTCAGGCCAGAGGGTAAGCTTACTTTCAATCCCCACAGATTACCGGCCACAGCTACACTGCAACAATGCTGGGTTCTGAGCTTGTGCAATGCTTGTTGTAGTACATACCACAAGGTTACTTGCTGAGAAACCGGTCCATTTACTTTTGCCGTGTCAAGACAATGAATATTACAAGCTCCAGCTGCTCTTGGCCACGTCCGTTTGATTATTAATTAATAAATCAATTAATAGTCTGATTTCCGAAACTATCTGTCCCCCCTTACCCACCGTGTGTCGTAGGTTCATCACCTAGTCAATAGGGGGTAGAGTAGAGTATTGTATTGTCTGTATGGTCTGTCTGTAGAGATGGCTGGAGCTGGAGAAACCCCTGCTACGGCAGCTCAAAGGTAAGTCATACGCTACGTCCAGTAATTACTGCTCTCATATACTGTTACACTTCCTGTCGGTCCTCGAGTGTTTGGTGACGTCGTCTCATGCTCCGTCGTCTCATGCGACGTCGTCTCATACTCCGTCGTCTCATGCTCCGTCGTCTGTTGTAGACCCTGGGATAGGGGCTATTTATTTTCGGATACGGTACTATCCGTCTCAGCCGTCACAGATTCATGAGGAGATTACCCGGTATGAAATAGCGATTCAGAGGTCTATGGCCTCCCCTCCACTCTATAGTTGTCGTTACGTTGTTTGGGGACTGCAAAGCTTACCGGTTCTCTACTTGGATTACAGGTATTACCTGTTTCTCCAGCTGCGAAGGGACGCGCACCACGGGCGTCTGGTACCCCGCCCCTCAGACATGCCCAAACTCTGCGCCCTCATTATGCAATGTAAGTAAACACGGTTGAGCCTCTCCCTGGGACGCAGTGGCGGTATTTCTGTGAGATATATCGTAGTTAATTAGCCAGATCAAATCCCTTGGCTGCTCCCGTCCATAGTCCACCTATTTTGGTGTGTACATCGCAATGTGTGCACACACAATGCGCCGGCATCAATGCTGTCGGTGCATATGTATGTATGTGGCACCGTCTATCCCTCCATAAGCGTGATGACATTATCGCCATCTGATGCCTGCCAGAGTAACTCCTCTTAATTTGATTTACTCTTTCCTGATACATCATTATCGTTTGTGTCCGGGTCATTAGAGCGGCCTGTTGAGGAACTATGATTTCCCACGAATTCATCATCGCTCATGATCACTCGCGGCCATGTCCCGCGGTGACATCACGCCCGTCAGTCAGCAGCGTATCTAAACGTTATCAATGACCTTATCTCTATATGACGCCTCTCGACTGTTACTTGGTCCAAACGAACCGTTATCTCTCCTCTATCCGGTACCGGCGTTAGTTACTAGTATTTCCTACTCTTAACTGGCCCATAGACACTGCTACCAACCAACCACGGCTGGGACTCTGCGCGCGACTGCTGAGCGCGGCGATGACCAGGCTTGGGGCTGAGTGAGTGTGAATCAATTCACCATTACCGTTTCGTATTATTCTACGTGTATTGACAAGTTGAAATCCATGATTATCTGTATAATGGGCCTCTACTTACGGTCTGTATAGGCGACTCACTTAACGTTCTATTCCGCTGTCACACGCTCTCTCTATGGCCTGCGTAACGTTAGGTTTACCCAGTTTACCCAGTTTTAAGTGCAGACGAATCGACAACATTTCTTTGTCAATAAAGGAAAGTCGCATGACAAATTGAGATGACTGACGTGAGAATCCCCCCTCCCCCGCAGTTTTGCCAATTACCCACTCATTTTCTGCAGATTATCATCTGCTGCGTCCTTGTCTTCTGCGGATTATCATCTGCTGTATACTTGTCTTCTGCGGATTATCATCTGCTGCGTCCTTGTCTTCTACGGATTATCATCTGCTGTGCCCTTGTCCTCTGCAGATTCTCATCTGCTGTATCCTTGTTTTCTGCGCCCTTGTCTTCTGCAGATTATCATCCGCTGCGCCCTTGTCTTCTACAGATTCTCATCTGCTACGCCCTTGTCTTCTGCAGATTTCTATCTGCTGCACCGTTGTCTTCTGCAGATTCCTATCTGCTGCGCCCTTGTCTTCCGTACCAGCAGTGATTGTCTCCCTATTGCAGCTGAGCTCGGTGATTACGAAGATCATGAGTTTGATGATGGATTCACGAGAGACATTGACCTCCTGCCCAAACTGGCTGAGTCGTTAGAGGAAAAGATCATTGCCGAATACCGCCTCCTCAGGTCAGCGCTCTGCCATTTCTCATGCTCACCCCCTCCTCTCCCCTCCTTTCCATTCCTGTCATCGGCCCTTCTCTCCCCTCCTCTCCCCCATCTCTCTCTCTCCCTCTCTCTCCCACCCTCCTCTCTCTCTCTCTCTCTCTCTCTCTCTCTCTCTCTCTCTCTCTC
>ERZ1740065.2591-NODE-2591-length-11262-cov-11.585081_pt1 | contig 11262 bp, 3 predicted proteins | sample MGYA00581738_ERZ1740065 | MGnify/ENA primary metagenome ERZ1740065 (study PRJEB43018, sample SAMN04849749) | marine metagenome | isolation source: floating plastic debris | place: Pacific Ocean | collected 2008-09-01 | study: EMG produced TPA metagenomics...
CCTTCTATTCTTTTATTTTTTTTTTTTTTTTTTTTGTTTTTTTGTTTGTGTCTTTTTGTGTGTGTGTGTGTTTGTGTGTGTGTGTGTGTGAGTGAGTGAGAGAGAGAGAGAGAGAGATAGAAAGAGAGGGGACGGAAAATACGGGGCTAGGAGATAATGACAGGGGATAGGAGGGTGATGTGGATTTAGACAGAAGCAGGGAGGGGAGGGAGAGACAGAAAGCAGGAAATGGGGAGAGTGAAGACAGACCGTAACACAACAGGAGGTGTGGCTTCATCCTTCTATGTCATAGACAGTTGCTACCAAATGAATGTGAAACGCGTGCTAGTGTATGACTAATATACATGTATCTGTATGTAAATGTATGGATCTGATGGCAGATTGATGCTGTGCATCTTTGAGGGCATAGCTCTTGAGCCCCATAGCCATAGTGACCCCCAACTAACGCCGAGCTATACAGAGTATCACCAGACTATACAGAGTATCGCCAGACTGTAAAGAGTACCACCAGATAAAATAGAGTATCACCTGATACATCGGACCTGAGACCACACAAGTCCATGCAAGATCAGCTAGAAGTGTTTTATTAAGTACCCTAAACAGGAACCTGTAGGCGGACCTTGGTACTCATCTGCGGGCAGACCTACCTAAGGATGTATGCTACCAAAATTGCTCCCACATCAGCCCTAAATCCAACTGAAATAAAGTCCTTCCGAAGATGAGGATTTAATAGATGCCAACTCCGGCATTGTCCACAGTCTCTCCCAGAGTCCACACCACCTTTTCTCAAGTGTCACCGCCATGCTGAGAGCCATAGTCTATCTCTTTGGTAGTTCCCTGAGACTTCAGTAGAGGGGCTTCCTCTATCGTAGCCACTAGACCAATAAAGTGTAGTTAGGTGAATCCATTGTGAACATTGTGAACGCGATCTCTATATAGTGGCGACATACACTATATTTCTCTCATACCTCACAAATGTCATAGTAACCAAAATATCATCTTAAACTATGGCTGTCATGATAACTACAGCAACTTTACCTGACCTTCTACACAAAATATAAGTGTCACTCAGCAAAGTAAGATTCAGGCTTCGCAGTGGTATAAAACATGTGTGAGCGCCTATTCAAAGCTTCTACAGCAAATCGTCAGAAGCATGACATGGTGGTTACTTCAAGCTGTTCATAGAGTTCATCGCTGACGATCTTATGAAAACAGATCAGGAATAAGTAACTTACTTGTAACTTCTAAGTTTGCTGTGAAGATACGGAGTAAAGCTAGTGGTGACAGTGAACACAAATACCCACCTATCCGGCTTAATAATAACAGGTTTTATAAGGCTACCGTCTGGCATTGTGTTATCAGTTTTTATGTAGGAAAGCCAGTCATACGCATGTTACTAATGGCATTGTTTACTTAGACATGATTGGTCAGTCGAATCTGCCCAACTGATAGCTGATAGAGACTTTCCTGAAATGAAGAGTTTCGGAGGTAATTTCAGCCCAATGAGGCCGGCCTATGAGAGAGTAATGAAAGAATCTTATCATACGGATTATCCTTCTCACTCGACTCTCCATCTTATCCTACTCTACTTTTCCGCTTGCACTCCTCCTCACCTTATCATAATGCATACCACACTTTCTCTCCCTACCTGTCTGCTCTCCAATCTCTTGTCTCTTCTCTACTATTTCACCTAAAATTATATGGTAAATCTCAAATGCTTTGTGTGTGACTGCGCTTTTTAATTACAGGCTGTAGCTGGCTCAGCATTAGGTTTATGTCCTTTAGTGGAGGCGGTCGGCAGTAGAGTCAACGGAGAGCGTGTAGATAAAATGTTTATTATTAATGCTCTCGTGAAACTATAAAGGAATGGCATTAACATTGATGAAACGGAAATAATCGCAACAAAACTATTGTTCAAAAGAATGAAAGCTAACCTCTGTGCTCATTTAAACCACACCAGTTATCAGAACTGTATATTTTTTAATTAAATTGGGAGTGAAATTATCATGATAAGAATGAAAATAACATGTTAATGGCTAGACTCTGAATGCCTGAATGACAACCAACCCCAATGAAAGTGAAAACCACAACAAGACAGCCAACAGCTCTCAAGCCCCCAGCCGATAGCCAGGCTAGTAAGCTGTCAACCACCCATAGCCAGGCAGGAGGCACCAGCAACTGCAGCATGGCATAATGGTAGCTACACAGGCTAATCGTGGTGGAATATTATTTCGTATCATCATCAATAAAGGATCATGCACCGTTTGCAAGTTTATTTCTTCTTCTAGAAGTTATTGACTGGACGGATAGGAACTGAGAGCTCAGTATCACCACTGGCCGCGTTGGGTTTTTGGTATAAATCTGCTTTTTTGTCAGGCTTGTGCCATGTTTGCTCACAATGTTCATTCCTATGGTTACAAAAATTGTGCAGATCTGTATCAACCGGATCTGAGTGTGAAGTAAGTTGTCATTTTGCACTCACATGATGCCATGTGCATTGGTGTCATGCACATCGGCACTACGAGGGCTTTAGTACACATTTAGTACACTTTCGCTGCAGTTAAGCTTACATGAGACCTGTGACATGGCGGCATTAGAGTAAAAACTCTGACTAGGTCATGTCTGATCTCACCTCTGTAATATACAATGTAATAACCAACAAGCCGCACAAAAATCTTTTGATCTGTATTTTGATGTGAAGCATATTTTCTAGTTACAGCAGCTCAAAGTGGTCATAACAAGCAGAACAGTACAAAACTGATGATAGTAAAACCTTGACAACAAACTCGCAAGTCAGGAAAATGAAGGAATCATGTAATATACTCAATGTATATTGAAGAAAATTGGAAAACGATGTAATTTTTGTTACGTGTTTGAATAATTGACCCTAATAATTGAGCTCAATTTGCTGCAGGGTAAATCATAATTCAGTTAATAGTCAGGATGACAAAACAAATCTATGATTAGTCTTTCAATTGGGGAACAAGAGCAAACATGTTTCCTGCAAGAAAATCATGACCTAGTAATATAGAGGAGACTTTATTGAGAACCCACACGTCACGGCTCCATCATAAATAACTGCAGCATCAAGTGGTTTCTGCTCACAGTTTCATTGGCGTTTATGTAGCAGCAGCCGACAGTCTGAGTGACATGTGTGGATCTAATTTCATTTACTTGCGAAGTGCCATAATTTGGACGTGCTGCTTACCTATGCATGAAAATCAGCTTGACACCGTTACCAAACACCGCTAGCGTTCATTTTTTAAGAAGTGTAAACTTTGAATGCAGTCCATGACTAGCCTCATTGGTTGCTTCAGTTAGAGTTTTGGTTGTTTTAGTTTTAGTTGTTTACTCCTGTCGATTGCTTTCTTAATGCAAACTAGCAGAGCAAACCAGCTAAAGAAAATCTCAGAGCGCGTTCGACAATAATTTTGTTCGAACTCGCCGAGAATGCGACCATCATACAGTCGGTAACTTATAAAGCGCCCTCTGCAGACTATGTAACAATTTTTCAATGCTCTGTTTAGATTTTCTATGTTTAGTCTACCTGTATCTAGAGCAGCTATTTCTCCCTTCAGATTTTTTCCATTCCACAATTCCAAACTCAACGTGTCATACACAAGTTCTGTGGATGGTTCAATTCCCCAAGTTTTAAGAGACGCCCACTTTGCTTTCATATGCGCATCACATGAGGAATAGGAGGTCAATGCAGGTATGACTCGTTCCATGCTGGCATGCAAATCGCGGTTTATACTTACCGATGCTGTTCTTTTTTTGTTCCCTGTTGCAACTCGCAAAAAACTTGCTAGCGTTTCACCATCCCAAATCCCTGCTAGCGCTTCAGCTCTATTAAGATCTTCTGTATAAAAATCAAAACTACTTTTGACTTGTTCATTTAAATCTTTCCCTTTGACTTTTAGTTTAAAGAATACTTTTTTACGCAGCTCTTCAATCATCTCATCCAGCTCAACATCAGGACAAGACCCGACAATACGCTGCAATTTAGTTTTGACTTGGTTTTTAAATCCACCAACATCATTGGCTATGTCTGCATAATTCATGCTAGCTGTAAGGTACGTCTGATGATACCACGCGCCCATGTACAAGGAGAGACTGATCCTTGGCGCGTTAGGCTCAGCATCAGCATCCCTTTTCATTTTTGCACAAATTTTAGCAAAAGCTTCTGATATACCATGGTCTAATGTGTGCATCAAACACAGCTTCTCATCAATAAAGCTCTTGACACTCTCTTTATCCCATGCCATGACATCCATATCAAGTTTTTCCCACAGGTTTTGTTCCAGTTGTTTTTGGTCTTCTCCTTCTCCTCCTCCAAAACGTTTTGCAAGTCTTCTGAACAGAGCTTCGTCTATGCTGAGTAACCGTTTGGTGCCTTTTAAATATTTTTCTATTGTTTCCTGCTGTTTCTTGAGGAAGTTATCTACAATTGTGACACCATGAAAATTATTGTGGGAAGGAGATTCATAGCTGCAGCTTGCATGAATCGATCAGGTTCATCAACTCAGCGCTTCTTGAAGGCATGTTGAGATTTTTTGTCAACCCGCTGCCTATTTTCCCTATTGCCAGAGGTGCATTACAGACAATTGGAATTAGGTTAAGATTGGCTGATCACTGTACTGAAGTCTATCAGGAGCTTCATTAGACTACGATGCTTTTGCGAACATTTTGTTGCTGTGCCCATAAATTGTGGGTCACAATAGCGCTCACACTACTAAGCAATATTTCCATGTGCTCTCAAGCCGTTAATAGCAATCACCCTCATAGACGGTTTAATGACTCAGTTTTTTGTCTGCATTAGTTGCTGGGTGAAAAATCTTGGGGACCAAAGGCTAATGAGAGCAACATAGGCAAGTTCAGTAAAAAGTGTTTCCGGTTCTATCAGGCGCGCCAGGACTTGTCCGGTGAAATCTCGGGACATCAGACAGACGGCTGCTAACCTACTAACCTGCCGACTCAGCGGTTTCATTCATAATTGAACTTTAGATTATCGGAGACATTCAAGTAACGAAAATAGATTGAGCAATGATATTGTTTCTACCTGCGGTTTGGGACAATCATTACTTTCTACAGTTCGTTCTATAGAGTGTTCAGGTGGAGTAGGGTTCAGATAGAACTGTACCTAACAGGTACGAGGCAGGTACCTGCGACATTTCCTACCTGCCTCTGCAGCTCCAACTACAGCCTCTATTTATGTTCTGACATTAAAAGTATTTATTTGTAACCTTAGTTATTTTTGTAAAACGCAAACAACGAAATTAAATTAATCACCATTTCAAACCAGCAGACTGACCAGTTACTCACCTTTCTTTTGCTTGCTTTGTTTTTGCTCCTTGTTGTCTTCTCCTGAAGCTTCTACAAGAGGATGCAAGGAGCAATGAACTGTGGCCACGAGTCCTTTCTGCAGTCAAATTCTACATTCGATATGAACTTTTCACATGTCTTACAGCCCTCATATATATTTGGTCATCAAATGCAGTAGCATCATACAGTATAAATCATAGAGCTTGCATCGGTTTATCTGTATAAAATTTATACAGATAAACAATTCATACAAAACCACGGATGAGCAGAACTATCTTACCTGTCGAGTCACGTACTTCAGGCTCCAATTTGACCTCTAAAATAAAAATAGCGATAGGATTAGCACCGTGTCATATACAGGAAGGCAATACACTGGGTGACCTGGCCTAACCTCTTGAAATTTCCGGATCAGTAAGCTCTGATTTGCTATCTATAATAAAAGCACATAATCTAGTACCAATTCGAATGAAATTCAAATGAAAGGCCACGCGCCTTGTTAGGAAACGCATGTGTTCCGACATACGATCGCTTTCTAAGCAGATGGTAAGAGGAAGTTTCAAAAAAATAATATACATCACACATCAAGCTACGAAAGGATGGACCTGCCCACCGCTTACTGATTTGATGCAAGTCATTATTATCTACGGGTTAACTAGCGACAGCCAATCTGGTCTCTGAGTAGTCGGCAATGGTTTTTGTAGTCTATGCCGTCACAACTAGAAATTTAATAACCAATATTGAGTATTGGCCATATTTAACAGAGCGATGGATGTTCAAGTTCATGTATTATAGTTTAGAATAAGAGATGACAACTCCAGGCAAAGGCAGACACGCATGGCATAGGGCATATCCGGCATTGCTACTGTTACACCAATGGTTACTCTGTTACTGATTTGATGCAGGTCAGTACTATATACAGGTTAACTTGTGGCAGACTATCCGGTCTCTGAGTAGTCAATAAAGGTTATTACTTTACGCAGCCTTAGCTGCAAAACTAATAATAAATACCAATCAATGGTCTGTATCTAACAGAGCGATGGGTACTCAGGCTCATGTACTCTAATGCTATATAAGAGAAGACAACTCCTAACACAAAGCAGGCACACTTGGAGGAATAGTCCCAGCGCAAGAGAAGACAAATCTCTGTGCAATGTAAGGGTGTAGACTAAGCCGTGTTTACACGATGTGATTGTATATTCTATGCCACCCTGTCTATCACACAAACATAACAGAATTGAATATCAATAATTGCACTCGGATGCCTACTGCAGACCCATTTCCCTCCAAGTGCTACCCGTGTTCAGTAATCCTCAATACTCACCCAGTTTCTTCTGGGTCCGACGGTAACACCAGTACGTGATGACTGCCGCAATGATGATTAAAACGACGACTCCAACAACAATTCTAGTGATCGGACTGATAGGAAGACCGGAAGGTTTGCCTCCGGTTGCAGCATCACAAGAGTTTGGTGACCCTATGTGAGTAATAATTTTACTTTAGATTGAGTTTGTGATGCTTAATTGATGTCAGATTTAAAAGTTAATCAGCTTCAGCAAGGATGGCAGAACCCTATTAATCTAGAATTTAATTCTGATAGCCTTTCCAATTATATTCAGATAATTACGATCTGACAGTAAGAATTCAGGTATTTCTGTACATGAGCGGTAGCATGAGGAAATGCTTGTAAAGATATTAACTAATCATTGTATAGGGTCAGTCTCAATTCAAATTGATCATGACGTCTCCCAAAACAAGCCTTGGTTGGCCAGTTAGTAACAAAATTACTGAGGGAGAACTACACACTCAGCGTCACTGCCTCAGTCACAGGTTCAACCCTGGCCTGTTCGTGCCACAACATGCCACTTCAGTATAGCATAACCACTGAGCATGGACATACCATGGTATGAAACCATATGTTGAGGTGTAGATATTCCACTATCAACCTATCACTGCTCATATTTACTTCGAGCTGAGGAGTTGCGATGTAGATACCACTGGTATAGAGTGACTCAGTAATTACGCACAGCCAAATGTCGGTAGTTACATATTACACTGAGTTTACTGTCTTAGCATGAGTGTGGTTGGCATAGCAACAAGCTGCTAGTGTCTGATGGCCAAAGTAATAGAAGGCCTGCTGGATCGAATCAACTAAATCGTACCAATGATAAAACGATGCCCACTCCCCTCAGTAATTGATAAGACATTAGCTTCACCTACAGGCCCTCAGCTTATAATTCATTGCGCATCATTAAACAGTTGACAGAGATACCTGAATCCAAACCCGTAATCCACACAATTATAGATACTCTACTGGCAGCTGAAAAACACCTCATACAAGTGTTCAGCCAATCAGCTGCACGGTATGCAGGCTGGCACACCAATTAGCCAATCATGTGATGATATTAATCATCAATCGATTACAGGTTTGCTGCCAGCTATGCAACCTAAATGTGCTGTAAGTAGTGACAGAAGAATCAATGGTAGCAGCGCCCCAGCAACGCGTTTTTGCAAGAACTCATTTTCTTGCACATACATCGCATCTATTTTTCAGGTACGCAGTTGAAGTTGCAAGACTGCATTTTCTTTACTGATTGCATTTCTTTCTCAACAGACTTTTTCGCATTTATTCGTGTCACATTTATTTTTAATTGTACAGTGTCACTAGTTATTAGTCCTATCGTAATTTGCCTATTTCCAACCAGATGTCTAATCGCGTAAGTGCTCGTAAATTCCATGCTTTAGCCGACTTCTACCTGCTCAGAAAGTGATAAGTGATAAGCCTCACCTACAGGTCCACAGCTCATAATTCATTGTATGTCATTTGAACAGTTGAGAGACATACCTGAGTTGGAATTGCTGGTCTCAGCCTGTGGGTCAGCCATCTTGCCTTGACTTTTTCTTGATGACACGGCTGCCACTGGAATGAAATTGCTCTTCTGTAATACAAACAGTGTATATACCTTACTGGCAGCTGAACCTCATACAAGTGTTTAGCCAATCAGAACAATGATTTTGAGGCTGCCACACCAATTAACCAATCAGCTGCATGATATGCAGGCTGCCATGTCGATTAGTCAATCATGTGATGCTATTTATCATCAATCTATTACAGGTTTGCTGCAGGCTCTGCAACCTAATCGCACTGTATGCAGTGACAGACGAATCCATGATAGCAGTGCCACGCCAGCACTTACAAAGTGAAACGCAATAATTAGATGTCTAACTTAGTTCTTCTGTTCTCTGTCATTGGTGGCAGCAAACGAAATAACTGCGGTACAACTCATTCACAGATGTCACTCATTGAAGTGCCTTGAGTATAGCAATACGCTCTATCTGCTATTTGATATAGTCTGATATCATATTTAGTCATAATTTGCTTGTTTTCACGTACTGAGTAGGATTTTTTGAAAAATAGCCGATCACGAAGAAAAAAAATCTAGTAAAAATACTTAACACTCAAATTTTGTAGGAAATCTTTGATCAGCAACTTTGTATCCGTGGTCACAGAGCTGAGTAGCAAGCCGATATTTCTTAGCATTCTGCTGAATGTTTTATGATGCCATCAGCACTAGCTGATGTTGCCGAGTATATACACAGTAGAGCAAGAAAATCCTCTTTCAAAGGACAAATTCAATGAATTTGTTCATCAATAGAAGGTATCTTGTAGTGTTACTTTCTTTGTGAGCATTTCTGAACTCTTTTGATAGGTGGATGGTTCCTTATATTAGGCGTTAAATCTCGTTTTAGGCAGTGTTCTGTGTGCGACGTAGTTTCTTGTATAGGAGGTCTGTCTCGCCGCATTAGTGGAGGTTTCTAATACAAGCAGGTTTTCCCTGACATCGCAGGTATTTCCATGTGAGGAGATAAATCCCGTGTGAGATAGAACACTGTGGCATTGGAGGTGGTAAATCGTGTGTCTCCAACAACATTGCAGATTATAAGGTAGTGAATTCTATTGCTGTTTCACAGGTGGTAGAGTGTGTAACAGGTGGTGCGAGAAAATAAAGGTGGCAGCTTTGGGCCGTGGTAGAGGGGCTAGGAGCTATGGCTCCCGTATTTTCAGCCTCGCATGTTCATAGGGCAGGGATTAGGCGCAGCACCCCTAGAAGCCCAGGTGGGGATCTCAAACTGAGAAACCTGATGTAAGCTTCTTACTATGCTTCGCCAACATAAGGGGAGAAAATAATTTCCCCTCGTCATTCCTGGTTACAGATCTTTCTATGGACACGAGACTTGTATAGAGATATGATCGTTAGTTTAGTTTGCATTCTATAGACATATCGAGTTGGCTGTTCAACAAGCCACGCTTAGTCGGGGAATTTATTTTCTCCCCGTTTCAATGTGGCAATGGAATCGTACGCACAATCATACAATTCTTAGCTGAGAAAGAAAAACGATGCCTCAATGTAAATAGCTTCATTGTTTGCATTGTAAAACAGGAGTCTGGGTCTCTGCTCATCACTGGTCGCATGAACGCACAGTTTGAGCGTCATACATGTGAAGTAATTGGACATGCTTTGCTACTCTAGAAGGTCAAGGTCTCTGTCGCCAGTCAGATTGGAATGTTGCTGTACAGGCCGATATCAATTTTCTTCTTTCATAGTCTTATGAAGGCGCGCGACTCACCTCTCCCTTATAAAATGAGAGCGTTTATTTTGACTAATCGGAACTCAAAGCGAACTCAACAACTCATACAGAACTCGATGGAGAGAGACAAGGAGAGAACACAGAGACTGGTCCTAGTCTGCTTGTTTTCACACACTGAGTAGGATTTTTGTACTAACATGTGTGCTGTACAACCATCTACACTAAATCCATGTCGGCTGCGACACACGGCACCGTTCTCTCAGTGCTAGTCATTGTTGAATACACTTCATATGATGCAACTTCTCTGAAGATGGTGATAAGATTGATTAGCACATTTACCTCTTCTCTCAGCAGTCGCTCCAGCTGGCTTTATTTTGCGCCTAGTATGCTTTCACCAGTTTGAGCACCAGTATACGACCATCTGCGGAGCACCTGCGTAACACGGGCAGGGGTGGATTAAGAGCCGTTACGATGGTTCCAACGCACCAACTGATTTAAGGTTGCTCAACTTGTTTTAGCCTTGTGAAGGTTTCCCAGAGGTTTTCTTAACAAATATGCCATTGGAGTACTGTATACGCAAAAATAATTCCGCTCAAGTGTTAAAAGACGTTTTTTTTAAGAACTCATTTTCTCACTTTTATTATACATGGCATTTATTTTTCAGAAGCTCATTGCAGAAGTTGGAAGATTGAACTTTTTACTGATCGCATTTTGTTCTTAACGGGCTTTCTCGCATTTATTTGTGTCGCATTTATACAGTGTCACTAGTTATTAGTCCTGTCATAATTGGCCTGTTTCCAACCGGCTGTCAGATCACATAAGTGCTCTTAAGTTGCATGTTTTAGTCCATTTCTACCAGCACTATTGAAGAAAGCTAGCTTGGTAGCTCCAACTATTGGATGAACATCATAATATGAGTAAGATATGATAACACAAATGTTAAGAGCCTCTTCTCAAGGCGAACAATTCGAGATAACTCAATGAAGATTACACTATCCCACCCTGGAAAATGGTGATGCAGCTGAGAGAAAAATCAGTGATTACAAATGCCTAAGTCCATGAAGCTTCTCTGCGGTGTCTTGACAGCTATGTGTTGCTATATGAGACAGCAGCAGTTTTAGTGTGTGTTACTGTAGAGATGGCTGGTTGGGTTTATCTCCCTTTCAAATGACAAATAAAATGGGAGCACACTAGTCCATCAAGACTATGGGTGAAACGATGCATCATAATTTCGATGCATCGTCGGTTATTTACCGAATTATGCATCGTCGACTCGTGACTGTCCGACAATTCGATTTTCTCTATGCTCAGAATGTGTGTTTTGACTGCTATTTCACTTCAGAAATCTAACCA
>ERZ1740065.2592-NODE-2592-length-11256-cov-11.735738_pt1 | contig 11256 bp, 9 predicted proteins | sample MGYA00581738_ERZ1740065 | MGnify/ENA primary metagenome ERZ1740065 (study PRJEB43018, sample SAMN04849749) | marine metagenome | isolation source: floating plastic debris | place: Pacific Ocean | collected 2008-09-01 | study: EMG produced TPA metagenomics...
GGGAAGGGGAGGGAAGGGGAGGGAAGGGGAGGGGGAGGGAGAGGGAGAGAACTTACGATTGGTCACTTAAATTTCAGTTTTCAGTTTAGCACCAGTATCAGAGATCATCAACAACTGATGATCTCTACTAGTATATCCCTGGGTTTCTACCATGGCCTTACTATTAGAGGCATTGTCAAGTAGTGGTGTCAGAGCAGTGCACTCGTGCTCACAATTTTGTGGTCAGTAATATAGGTAGATAGCCTCTGTACCTGGGGGATGACAGCTATGGGCTATGCGACTGATCTGATAGGTGTACTGTGATTGGAGGGGCAGCAACTCTCTTCTCAGTTCCTCTCATCTGCATAATCATTGATATCACTGCAACATGTTTCCTGACGTACTACTATCAAACAGCTGGAAAGACTTTGTCTAAATAAAGTACAATGATGCTGTTACACATCAATGGCTATGGCGTGACTTCAAGGAGTATCATGCCATTCATAAGCCAGACTAATATTATTTACTGAGCACACAAACTACAGTGACATCATCCACGTATAGATTGATACTATGCAGTTCACTCACATTGACTATGGGCTTGAAGAAGGAAGATTTCCATCTTCAATGAGTGTTAAGTGTAGGTGTGGCAGATATGTCGGCCTCCGTTTGTTCCTGTTCATGAAGTAGGAGAGTATGCTACAAGTGAAAGGCTATGGTGAAGGCAAACTATAGAGTGTGTACTATTAGCTCTATGGGCTACATAACATCACCATTGGTAGCTAAATATTGTACAAGAAGAATCATGCTTGCTAACCAGTATGGGTGCGAAGCTAAGCTCATCTTGCACTACAGCTCAGCTCAGTGTAGTTGTAGGCCGAGGGGTGGTGGTGGTTGGTTCTGCTACCAACTTCAGATCAACAAAGGATACGGCTATATTACAAAAGTAGCATAGGACAAGGACATGGTCATGGACAGACGCCGGAGACATCTATACTTCATACAATTATAGTATAGTATAGTACATCCACAACCTGCATGACATGGCACTGGGAACTGGGAAGCTGTAAATAAAAAGAAAGCTACTCTCGTCTCCATCCGCTACTATCGTTTGTCTCCGCCCTCGTCATGCAGACAGCTAATGCTATTCAGACATTGAAAAACACTTTGGGATACCATTATAGTATGTAATTACGCTTTCTTTTCCAATACATTTTATTAGATGATTTACGATAGCATACGGATATAAAAGGCTATAATTTTAAGCGACTCGTTATCACACATTTCTCACAGATCGACGCTCTCCTGACGAAGAAGCAACGTTTTCTGGATTTCTCTCTCTCTCTCTCTCTCTCTGGCTACAGAAAAGGATTAAGCACATCAAATAGAGGTGGTTTATGACGGTAAATAAGAAATCTTATCTTATATCTCGCTATTACACAGTATTCAGCTATTTGCTATGCTGGTTTGTATAGTATTTTACCTTGGGTGTCCTTAATCTCAGTAGGTAGATATTTCCAGCGTTCTCTCCTGTTGATAGGTGTAGCGCTGTGCTTTTATTTCCCTGGCTTTAAATGTAATTTTCGCTATGTCATACGATATAAAATATTCTGCTGTCAGTTCCATTGGCTTTTTATGCTCTGGCTTGTCGTTTTAGTTATGAAAATGGATGGAGACGGCCAGGACGGCGACTCAGACCTGATTGGAAAGGGCTCACGTCGATTAAATGCGCCTCAAATAGAAATCTCCCGTGTTCGCCCCTTTTCTGGTACTAACAACTCTGCTCTCCAACCTCAATCCCTCAAAACTACCACATCTGAACCTTATCAATGGAGCAGCATGTGAGTAAGAGATCCAAAGAAGTATTTCATCTGTTTCGGAATTCTGATACACTGCATTATCTTACTAGGTGCGTGGGGAGTAAGAAAAGACCTCACCACCAAGACATTGGAAGGTATGTGAGATCAGATCCTTAAGTCAAGAATTTCATATAATTTTTGCTCATATTCTCATTTCTTAGTTGCTGTAGACTAAGACTTAATATTTTATTGAGCTGGACGGGCTAGTAACAACTTATGTACATACCTTTACTTATACCTGTACATGTCAATACCTGTACATACCTTTGTATTTGGCTAGCTTCTATGATGGACCACCCTCTAAAGTTTATGTAAATGAGGAGAGAGTTGCCATGCAATTTGGGAACATGTCTCTTCAGAACAGTCACACCCAGTCTGAATTGCAGCCCGTGCGTAGCCTTAGTTCTATGTGGAAGCACTACTATGATCTAGAAGACAAGTAAGTCCTTGACCTTTATCATATCATGAGTCTTTGTCATGCGTTCATTTATAGTGGCACTGATTCAGACTCGACATGTTATCTGATTTAGACTGGAGGTAGCTCCTGATACTGAAGTAGATGAAGGAGTTGATATGGGAAGTGACCTTGACCTCAGTACGCAGCCTCCAGACCATAAGCTGCATGTGTCGCCTCTCATCCAAGAAAAGTTTAGCGAAAAGTTGCCTTGCATCATCGTTCCAAAGTACACAATCAATGCCATATCGTAAATACTTTGCAAGTACCAACTCAACTTTTTCACCTGCTGGTTACTAAAATTGAAGGCCGCAGATGCAAGTTGTGCTTTGGAAGCCGGGTGGAGTTGAGTTACTGAAGGATGCGGGTATTGAGTCTGAGAGTAACAGTTCACCACTGGCAGCCCAGAGCGCCAAGGAGAGAAGAAAGAAGAAGGTCACCACACGGTCGCTATCTGCCAACTCATCGTTCACTAATCGACTTCTTGTCCCTGACATACGACCTGACACACCCCCTCCCACTAGCTGGTAAGTCCATGACAAGTGTGTCTGTGCTGTAGTGAGGGCTTCACTGTTTCACTTACCTTCCTATCAATATTTCTAGCACCTTAGCGGTGAGTGACGACATAGCAGTCAGCTTTCTCGACAAGTCTACCGCGGAGCCAGGCATGGAATTCTAGATGTAGATGTCTATGGTATACCCCTCCTTCCTCTTGCAGACTCGACCAATCAGCATTTATTCACAGACCGATATACCTCATTTGTCTCTAGAAAAAATCGCTCAAGCATGCTTAGCCACTATGACTCGCTGTCCATCCAAACAATGCAGACTGAGTGTTGTTCAATATAAATTAGTGTACTGAAGTATCACTGTCCTCCTCCACTACGACATGAAGTCGACATTTTAGGCCAGCATAGGTTACTGATAATGTTCGTCATTCCTAGATGTAAATTTTAGTCCGTGAAACAAGTGAAGATCTACTGGAGGTTTTTAGTCACATTATATTGATAGACGCTGATTCAATGTAAAACCTACCAATCTTGTATTCGCTGAGTTTTCTCCTATCATTTCTTGTGATCAACGTGCAGTCGTAACGTGGCCAGTGTTGTCAATAGCCTATCAGTTCAATATCACTCTCTATTTCTCACATTTTATTGTCCCAACGTATCAATAAAGCTTCTATCGTTACATCGGAGCAAAAACCAGACTCTCAGCTGGAAACCAGCACCTAAAATGATTGGCAGACCAACAGTTGATTTTATAGTCGAGCCTTGCTGTCCCATTTATTACCATCTGTCCCGGTAGCGTAACTATCTCAGCAGTGTGACTGTCTGTCCATACAGAAAGCTCTCCTCATGCAGACTCTGCCAAATGATTTGGTCTATCTTACGGGTTATGCTCCAGCCTCCCTTTCCCAAGGCAGTTCAGTATCTGTTAATGTTAACTGAATAATCTCAGTTTTCCGAGTTACAATTATTAGTTGTTCAAGGTTGTTGGGGCTCTCTCTCTGATTCCCTATTTATTACAGTAATATACAGGTACGCGCATTTTAATCTAATTTCACTGTCTGCATGCAAGTGTCAAGGCCAGACTGGCCTGTATAAACCATAAAACAATATGTTATTTCAAACATGTAAATTATTTCTACCGGAGGTTGTTTCACGACACGCACTTGTTATGGATTAGAGACCTGGAGATCCGAGGTAAGAGAATCATAGTATTGAAATACATAGACACAGATCGTAAGACCAGAGTGACTGTCATGGAGTGAAATTACGATGAGTAGCAGTGCCAAATCACAGCTAACTAATGCTGGATAGATTGCCAGCGAAGTTCACAGCCGTCCATCAGTAATTTGGAAGGCTCTTCTGATGACCAATAGAACGAAGGGTGATATTTTTAGATGGCCCGGGATTGATCAAGGACTTGCTTCTGACAATAGTTACTGTGCTACACCTGCGAGCCCTCGAAATTCGCTCCTCTGTAGTCTCTTGCATCTGTCTGATGACACTTGTCTACAGGTACAAAATCAAGCACAAATCACTAGTTAGTAGGAGTGAGTGAAGCACAGCTAGTAACAATAACAGCACTTGCATGTCCTTCTAGATGTGTCAGATTTAGTTGTAGTAACATGGAATGTCATGTGATCAAAGCAAACAACAACGAAATACAGGAATCGGGCGATCAGGGTAAGTACATGTAAGTAGCGGATGGCTAATGAATTCGATCAGATCTAATATGAGTACATTCAGGATAAGATATAATATGAGTACATTTAGGAAGCACCTGCCAGCAGACGCCCTTGAAGGCTACTGACTGCTAGCAACTCCTCGAGCAACTGATACCATCGTTTTTCAATTCCAATATTTTGAATTGTGTTGTTGCTTGAGAGTCATCGAATAGCTTCCTCAATGTATATAGACAGGGTCAAGGACAGGGAGGTGTGACATACCAGAAATACAACAGTCAGTGTGATGCATTCACGTGGTCTTTGAAATGTAGATGAGAGAGAGATTTGGAGAGACTAAGCGGGGTTATCTCTCGCGTGTTCATTCGCTGCACTACAGAGTTCTGAAGTCACAGAATCGAGTCTTAAAGTTGGGAAACACGGTCAAGACTAATTAAAAGAAAACAACATACCGTGAAGTATCAGTGATGAGCAGCACAACATAGAAGCCAGGCTATCTATGCCTAACAGCAATCTGTAGAGCCAGTCACTAACTACACACTGCTAGTGATTCTGACAGGTAAAAAGCCAGGAAGGTGGATACAAGAAACAAGGTTTGTAGTATTCATCTGAAATCGGTTAGCATTACAGTTCGGAAATCAATTCACAATAATGGCTAAAGTATAAACCTATTCTAGGTAAAAGACAACAAAACACTACTAAGGTAAAAAAGAAGTCCAGTATTCTATCTGGCGGAGAGATATGTCAGCAGTAGCTAGAAAAAATAACACATTCATAAGCATTATATTACTACATCGACAAGAAGCACTAGTCTACGGCCCCCATAGTTCTTAATCTTGCTAGAGCCATAGTAGCCTTATGCAATAGAAAGTCCGATATTAAATACTACATCCAGGGCTCCGTGTCGGGCCCTGGATGTTGGGGGTCACACTGTCACTAATAAATTCTAAAAATTGATCTACAAGTCAATAAAAGTTAGACGGTGATCGGTCAGACAGCAGCTGCCGGGGGAGCCAAGCCAGCTCTGCTGGCCGCATCTTGATTTTGCTCTTAGGCGAGCGGGGTGTTCTGGTTTTGAGCTTGACTCATTTGTAACTGATACAGCTTCACTATTTGCTTCATACGCGGGCTCTTGGCAGCGTAAGCTGCAGGGTTGGTCGCGCGCATCTGGAAATATTCAGTTTTTGCAGAAGGGAGATATCATACTAATAACATACAGCAAAACACAAATAGGAATGGTGGATCATTAAAATGTAAATTATTGAATTTCATACTAGGCGGATGAAGATGTAGGAGATAAAATTGAAGACGAACAGGCTGTGTGCCGTCAGCAGTCTGACGATGGATTCTCTGATGCTTTATTACCTCAGAAAATAAGACGTATCTTACAATTGATGGCAACACGGCAAACAAATCGAAATCTGAATGTAATGCGTGTGAGACGCAGCGGAGCCGCTTGTATGATTTATAATAATGATATGGAAACCATAATGGACAGCAGTGTTATGGAACAAACTCGAATGATATCCTATACAGTGTGGTAATGGAGTTGAATGCATCAAAGGCAGCATGTATTAATCGTACCCTTACACCTATATACTGGTCAAGCCAAGCATCTTGTTATATAGTTGAAAAAAGCACAACAGAAGTTTTTAGATCGAAAAACAATGACACAGAAACACTATTTAGTATATGCAAACTAAACTACTAGACCTACATGTACTATGAGAGAGAGAGAAGAGAGTGATGTTAATCAATCTGAGGAAGAAAAGTAAGAAGTTGATGCTGCCGTTACAGGGCTAGTAATAAAGTGAGACAGTTCACAGAGAACTTGGCATTTCTCACCGAATCAGTATGAACCAAACACCAGCTAGTGGAAAAGATGGTGGAATGCGGTAAGCCACCCTTGGATAGAAAATCTCTAGTATCCAACGATGCAACATAAAAGCCTACAACTAAATTCGCAGACAATCAGTCGGCGAGGGGGCTACGAGCCCGCTCCGTGTTCACAGGGCCGGTGGCGGGTCCCCCCTCTGGGCTACTTAGTGTCGATGTTCTTAATTTCGATCTAGCTGAGCGGATAGAGCTCCTACTGCTGTTCAGGCTGGTTTTTTCAAAGCGTGAGTCAAGATGCATTCTGAAAGCGTTGACTACACGAATCTACAAACATAGACAAATCGTAGTAGCTGTAAGACTCTAACATGCACCAACTCCAAACATGACTATGTTAGATACACACATATCTGGAAAAGATTAAGTTTTAGATATGATGCTAGGAGGAAGTTTGGAGCAGCGGATAAGGAGAGGTGAGATGAAGTTAGCTATAGAAATAGAAATGTATATTAAGTGAGGACGACGGGACCGATGGAACGCTGACAGCTGCTCTAACAGTGAGACTAGACTGATGGACTGGGACAAATACACGTCTGCTAAAAAAGATCCTCTAGTAGGGACGAAGACTGCAGAACCACATCGAGACGACCACTTGTCAGATGAGACCAGATCAACACGCTGCCAATGCACGAGTAGGTATCACGATGATAACACAGTAGATTGTGTATTCATAACAGTTTGGAATTTGTTCTAAGCCCCAGCATTTCATCAGTACACTACCGAGCGAGGTATGTGCCGATATGTACCATTGTTGGTAATTTCATCACCACATCAACACAACATTCATACGTATTCGCAGGAGCGCCTTCGACTCTGTCCCTGCGACACCGACAGGTGGTTATTCTGCACAGTGTACAAGTCATTGGGAGTGTGAGATTTGCTGAGACGGTGCAAGGCATTCAGCTGGTAGGAGCTATGCCGGCTATCCTGGTTAAGTATAGTCGCAGCGGCTCTGGGTATCATCTGGCAGCTGGCGCTGCTGTAAATCGATCGCTTCTCTTCAAGGTCTTCTAAATAACTCTTGAAAGCGCGAACCACCCTCAGCTAGAAATGAAAGATATGAAATCCACAGTGATGAAGTTGCAGACACCATCTTGGGATTGGAGCCATCTGCAACTACAGTCTGCAACTACAGTCACCACTGGAAAGGACACAATAACAGAAGAGTGATAGAGGAGAGGAAAGCAAACAGCCTTTTGGTGACATGGTTGAATTTCAGGTGGCAGCTGCTAGTGGTGTTCGCAGTGACACAAACGAATTTGTGGGTGTGTTTGTTTAGTAGTTGCTTGTCAATCTAGAAAAACGTCAACTGATGAGAAGACAACACACCCTCAGCCAGTATAGACAAACGGACAGACGAAAGACTGACATGTTACCCCGACGCTGACACAACGTTACACCATGATATGGGTGAAGCAGAAGCCCGTTGTCATTGTCCTTGGTTAGTAGGCAAACCGCTATGCCAAGCGAGGAGGACAGGACAGCAGCAGCTCTGACATGGCTGAGGCCGGCTAGAAATACCCAAGCTCCGGCCACTGCGCTCTCCGCTCTCCACACGACACACGGGTACGTGAGAGAGAAGTTAGAAATGAGAGAAGTACATTACCTTCAGTTCAATCTCTAACAGCTGCTGGTAAATTCGAGTCCGTTTCGCTTGCTACCATGCAGCAGTTGACTTTCCACGCGGCAATTTTTTTGAGAGAAAATCATCCCACATCGGTTAGCTCACCGGGTTATCACTGGATCCGATGGCTCAAAGATCTGAACTAAACCTAAGCGCTACCATAGAGCCGACTGATACAACAGCAGCAGAGCGGAGGCTGGAGTTGATTACTCGACGCAACTGAACAGCAGAACCAAATAAATCAAAATCACTGACAACATTCAACAAGACAGTAGAAGTGGAGGGCGCGTGTGTGTGTGAGCTGTGATGTGAATGATACTATGAATGTGGGAGTCAAGGATGTTGATCGTGATGCCTATTAATTACCACCTCACAGCCTGGTTGGGCTGCAATATTGGCGTCTGTCTCCCACATTCATCGTTTCAGCAAGGAGATAACAATGTGTAAAGCAAGCGGTAGAAAATAAGGAAGAATGAAAAGGCAAATATAGGAATAGCGAAAGCAGAAGAGAGGTAAGAAGGTAGCGTGAACACAAGTTATCGGTCTGACAATAGTGTGGATATAATATTATAGAATCAAATAAAATGATGACGTTTGTTTGGTGACGGCAGTTGGATGGGAGACAGGCCTGCAGACTTCAACTTACATGTATTTATCAGATTAGTTATGAATTATGGGAATTCTATTGAGGAAGTCTCAGCAAGAATCCGTAGTAGATGAGCTAACTGAATCCGTCTGCAGGCCTCCTATCCTCTATCGCATTATCGCCTCTATCAACTCGACACACGGTGTTACATTGGGAGACGACGTCGCGACGGCGGCGCGAGCCTGAGATTAGTAGACGGCGGCAGAGATGACGGACTTACCTGCTGCTGCAGCCTGCTGATACTCCTGATCCACAGGATCTGTCCACGCGTCCTCGTCTCGCCACTGTCTACCTGACTGATAGCGGCTGTCGTCTTCAGATCGTCGTCACGCACTTCACGACCGACAGTAAACGTGTGCGGCAGCGACTTGGTCGGCAGTGACGTAACCAACTAAAGCAATCAATAAAGTCATCACGCTGGCTTACTACTCGTGACTCCGGGAAACCGATGGCTGGCAAGAGTGGACAACTCACCTGACCCCAGAGAAGAGTTCCTACTCCAAAGAACAGACACCAGCCCCACTGCTCTACAGTGAGTCTTTCACAGGAGAAAACGGCTCCACCAAATGTAACGAGGATTATCTAAATAAGAACAGTGAAATATAAGGAGACACCATTGGCAGCATTAGTGGCCACGTTGAATAGGCGACACGTCTGCCGATTTTACCTGACTGATAAAAGTGCCAAACCAGATGCTGAGGAAGAGGACGTTCTTGTGGAGACCCTCCATTATGTTCCGCTGACCGTGTATCTTCCTAGAGTTGACCTCATTGAACAGAGTCATCATAACGAATGTATTGAATATCATAGTGAAATGCATCGTCGGCTTGGGGCAAGCCAAGTCTATCCCGCTCTCAAAGTCCCAAATCTTTGGGCCTGAAAATGCAGCAAGCGAATGAGACACAGCGTGACATAAACCAATCGGTGTATGCGCGACGATGACATGGACTTTCACCGGCAAACAGGATGACGAAGAGAATGGTGAGCTGGTAGACACCCTGGCCGAGGATATTGATCATCATACGACGGCTGATGAGTGGTTTGGTGCGACCATAAGGCTTCCTTTGCAGCAGTTCATCTGTGGGCAGCTCAGTGGCGAGTGCGAGAGATGCCAGTGTGTCCATGATCAGGTTCACCCACAGCATCTGGATGGCCTTGAGAGGGCTCTCCTACAGCAGTAAACCAGCATCTGTTGGAAATGATCCTTACACCGCTATGTACTTGTGCATTGAAATAAAGCATACTGTAACGTATCATAATATTGGCTAACCTACCATGCCCTCTATGTGGCATAGTCACGAGGGAAAAAATGTATTGCCTATTATTCGGGAGTTATCTGCTCTCTCTCTTCAATACCAAGCATATCTACTACATAATGGAATTTGTTTGCGAAGGACTTTTTTGCCAAAATTTCAATCACTATATAGTGACTATATAGTGACTATATAGTGATTATAGTGCTCATGAATTTTCTCATACATTTTTCAATCGCAAACATTTTTTTCAGTGAAGTTTCCTGGTATTTTTGCAAATACTTTTCAACGTAAACGAATTCCAGTATACAGCATTTTATGGTGGCAATACCTTGATGGCTGCAGCGCCGAGGAACGCGATGAAGATAGCAACTACATTGACGGTCAGCTGGAACTGGAGGAACTTGGCTATGCTGTCATAGACATTACGGCCCCACATGACAGCCTTGACAATGCTGGTGAAGTTATCGTCCGTCAGGATAATATCCGACGCCTCTTTGGCGACATCAGTGCCGGCGATTCCCTGGATGTAATTGTGGAATGTTTTAGGAAAGTCTCGATTGCCGAAATGAACAGGAAAGTCTGAGACTAACCATTGCGAAGCCCACGTCAGCCATTTTAAGGGCTGGCCCGTCGTTGGTGCCATCGCCGGTGACAGCCACAACCTCCCTGTTGGGATTTAACGTGCTCTCGATTATGCCTTTCACGAGGGTGTGCTTGTCAGTAGGGGAGGAGCGAGCCAGCACGCGTAACTTGGGCCAGATCTGGTCTATCAGCTTCTGCTGTACCTGTATGACAGAGAGCAGACGTGATATGACGTGGCGTGACAGAGAACAGACGTGACATGATGTGGCATGGCAGAGATCAGACGTGAAATGACAGAGAGTAGACGTGTCATGACGTGGCGTGACAGAGGGCAGATGTGACAGAGAGCAGACGGAACTCGGTGAGTGAATGCTGTGATGATCGGTTTCTATTCCAGCGAGGATGGATGGAGGCGACACAAACCTCGCCGTTGCTGTCTCGGATGCGTTTGTTGAACTCTTTACCCTCCAGAACGATGAAGTCGTCGCTGGGAGATATTATACCGCACTTAGTGGCTATGGATCGTGCTGTATTGATGTTGTCACCAGTAACCATTCTCACAGTGATTCCAGCATTCTGACATTTTATGATAGCCTCAGGCACCTACATGGTAAAACAGGGCAAACAACTGATACATATACAAGAGATCTTGGAGAGAAATCGTAGATATAATTTGAAGAAAGAATAAAATTAAATACAGTTGCATATTATCTTCCCTCCTCTAACATGCGATTCCCACACATGCGATTCCCACACATGCGATTCCCACACATGC
>ERZ1740065.2593-NODE-2593-length-11255-cov-12.472768_pt1 | contig 11255 bp, 4 predicted proteins | sample MGYA00581738_ERZ1740065 | MGnify/ENA primary metagenome ERZ1740065 (study PRJEB43018, sample SAMN04849749) | marine metagenome | isolation source: floating plastic debris | place: Pacific Ocean | collected 2008-09-01 | study: EMG produced TPA metagenomics...
TATACATGTATAGAGGTTAATTATTGGTGGAGGCACGTATACATGTATAGAGGTTAATTATTGGTGGAGGCACGTATACATGTATATAGGTTAATTATTGGTGGAGGCACGTATACATGTATAGAGGTTAATTATTGGTGGAGGCACGTATACATGTATAGAGGTTAATTATTGGTGGAGGCACGTATACATGTATAGAGGTTTAAGTGCGGACATGTTTGCCCGTCTCTGTCATGGTTAACGTATGAACATAATGTCAGTATTTGTTAACTTTATTTTACATTTCTGACTCGGACAAGCCGAATCTGGGTTTATTATGTCAACGCAGGACATATATTGGAAGATAGGCAGGTGCAACAACTATAAGTTCTTTGGAATGCCTATGAATACTTAGGAATCCATTGCGGTTAGGGGTGAAATGACGCATTGCAGTCTTGACACATGAGCGATAATTGGTGATCGTCATTCTCCTGTCAATTTTCCCGCTCAATGCCGCGCCTATCCGCTCTCACTCCCACTCACTCCCACTCACTCCCGCTTGTGCTGATGCACAAAAATCTACGGGAAAATGACAAAAGCCAACTATGCTATATGGGCTTATGCAAGCTTTCAGCCGTGCCTAAGTATTCATGGGTAATTCAACTGACCTAAAAATCATTCCCACCAGGGGGCGCTTGTCCTTTTATTAGTTGATTTGGATTTTGCCGTTCCCCTGTCAATATGCCTACGTATGTGCCCGTATATGCACGCATGTGCCCACATTTGACCTCACGCACATGCCTGTGCATGGGGCAGATGCCCAAAGTGCCTGCATATGGGCACACGTGCCGCATATGGATAGGAGATTGACAAAGCCATTGATTTGACATAGTCCGTGAAAAACCATTTTGAAGCGTAGAGAGCAGCATAAGTCTATGCATAGCAGTTTTCATGAGCTACGCAAAATGGAATTTAAAGCAAAACCTTTGCTTTCAGCTGCTCTCTACTGCTCTTTCAATGTATCGAATGTGACCATGTCACAACAACTGTCAAGATGAATGATGGGCAACACTAATTGGATTCCTGTTTTCAGCTGATGTGGGTTTGACATACTTACTGCTTTAGTTGTGCCAAAGGCCTCGCCTGCCTCAAAGTAATCAAGTTCAACCCAAGCCTGCCCTGGTTCTATAAAGGTCTTTGCATGGATGAATATATTGTCAAACGTCTGGAGAAGCAAAATCCCCGTCTCGGATAGGCACAGAGAACCGCTGCCAGGACGGCAGCTCGCTAATCAAATACATCCTTTTGATAAAATATCTGCTTTTGCTCACGATTAGTGCTCAAACTTCATTTCAAATCTTCAAAACTTCAATCCGAACCTGTTTCACTAATGCAACTGAGTTCGAAAGAGCAACACCTTTATATTTAGATGCAATAAAAATGATCTGCTGACTCAACTTTTCCTCTTGTATAGCGTTTAGTACTCAGTACAATGGCATATTCTACACATGCATGTTTCAACCGTTTCATTCCTTCACAGATTATACCGCTTTTATATTACAGAACTTGACTAGAATACTGAAATGACGACTCCCAAAAGTTTTCATGCTGACAACTCCAACAGAAAACTTTTTTGGATTTATCATAATATTTTGACGCTCAAATGTCTCTTACAGTAATCCATGCACTGGCCTTGATGGTTGAAATCATGATAGTTGCGCTCATCAGCTGTGAGTGAATTATTCATCTATCACCGCTGCGATGCCGGATGAAGAAAGACATGAAGGGACGAATGTGTTCATGGCGTAGAAGGAATCATGAAGAGACCATGCACCAGCCATAGTACCATAGTACCATGTATGCTGCAAGTATGACTCCGTACGAAAATGGGTCTAGGGGGCAAAGAGGTGCTGATTTCAGCACTTCGGAATGTGTGGGTATAACAGCTTGCACGGATTTCAAGCTAATTTTGTACTGAAGCTGATGTAACGAATTCCATGAGCACACTGATGATCATATACGGAGGCCTGTATGTAAACAGATATCACATCAGTAGTGGAGAGAGTACTATAGGATAGCCAGTGGGCCTAACTGAATTACCTATTATGAAAAATAGTGATCTGCATGTGGAGATGAATGTGATTTTAGAAGTTCAAAGATTATGCAATGCTGATAGGCCTAAGCATAAGCTCTAGCTCTCCGTATCTCGTAATCGAGCTCGTTGTAATCTTCAACAAGGCAATTAGGATTTAGCTGCTAATCTTGAACCTGCTTATCCTATTCAAAAACCAGTTGTGCATGCAACCAATCGTTACACCTCTGCTGATATGTGGTCATGCTTGTATGCTGAGGTATGTTGATCATTTTACATAGAAGGTAAGTGCTTCAGCTCTGAAATCCATCAGATTTCTTGACAAGTAAATTATATTGGGTAATGCCGAGTCCGGCAAATGCATTTTGCCCAAACGCCCCATCAAGAGCGCCAAAGGCTTTTAACTGTTGCCTCTAGTTCATTGTGACGTTCTAGCAGTTGGTGTGTCGCCCCAAGATACTTTGTGGCTGACATCAGTCAAAAACCCCAACTGAGTATGCACATTTGGTTCCTAATACAAAAAGATGTTGGCGTTGCTAGCTTTGATGTCTGACCAAGCGGTACCTGGGATCATGATGACCAGATGACTGCCGGGTACACTAAAAGTACAAGCCACAAGAGACTTTGTAATCTTTCTTCGATATGCCAGCAATTGCCAGAATATGCTCTCAACCAATGGCCTGCATGTACCGTCAAACAGTTGCTCACTGTTGCTTGCAATTGCACACACACATATGTTTGCACATTTAAAGACAAGAGGCAGGCGATAGACAATAACAGCAGATCTCTACAGTAAATCATATATGTAGATTACATACATCCAATAATATTTTTCTAAAGTAAGACGTCAAGCGTGATAGCTTTTCCCTATCACATGTTTAGTCGTTGGTGACCATTCGGTCATAGTTAAGAAAGCTTTACAGCCATTCATTTACTTGCGGCTATGCTACGCATATTAAATCGCTACTGGCACAGTTAATCTATGCAAATCTCACAACCGTGTGGCCGTTGATATGATCCATCCTAAATCACTACAATCACCATCTCCTCTCGCGTCTCTATTTGGTTCTTAGAAGTCACAGCTAAGAGAGTTATACACAATACTGCTCTAGTATGGCCAAGCCCAGTTTCTAAATACTTTTGTGATATCAAAATGTCACAGGATGGTAACAAATGTTCTTGACCACCATGTGCAATTGTCAGTGTTGCCAACTTTACGCTTTTTGGTGTAGATCTACGCTTTTTCTGTTGTCTACGTCTACGCCTACACTTTTCTAAATATTGCCCTGTTTCTACGCTTTTGCACTCTGAGCCTCACCAGTTTTGGCAAATCTACGCTTTTTTTACTTTCTGAGGCAGTCAATTTGCCATAACAGGCCATTCAGTTGCTTTGTATGTGGACCACAGGTCCACAGAAACTGATCATTTTGATTTTGTTAGCAGATAGCACTACATTAGAGGCAATGGAGTGAGTTTAGAGGCAGCAGGGAGTGTTTCTATAATTATGTTAGGAAATCTACGCTTTTTGCCATTTGAGATTGGCAACACTGGTTCTAGGTATTAATGGCAGTCAGGTGCCTGCATGGGGCATGGAGATGGGTGAGGAGTGCATGGGGCAACACTGGCAATTGTGCCATATGTCCAACGAATTGCATTTCTCCCATGGTATACAAAATGAGACTATTAACCTGTTAGAGATCAGCTTCCACAGGCTGGTTGCATGCACTCAATGCTACATGGAAACAAGGCTTCAGATGATGCTGACTGAGATTATACTCCAGACATTTTACGTTTTTCAGTGCGAAGTCCAGAATCGTACAGTTGTAACTTGCTTGTGATCTTCTTGTTGCCAGAATGCATAAGCATAGCCATTTATCTTACAGATTTGGGCACGAAATAATTGAATAATTGAATAATCAATTATCTAGAGTCAATACTCGAAATCGAGTAGAAACCCAGAATCATGACACGCCTTGCCCCGACTTACAGTGCTATTATAAGCTTCCTTGACGCCTCGTGTCCATTTCATATTACAAAGGCCCATTCTACGTAAATTCATGGCTCCCGCTTGCTGTGAAATCCTACCACACAATCAATAAATTCAGATATGAGTAGGCTGGAAGATAACCTGATGCTAACCATGAGTGATTAATAAAACTATCAATGGAGTTAGTCATCATGACAGTGAAAACACGGTGACACAGAGGCAATGGCAGTATAATGAGTGTATGATTATACAGGAACTGAGAGAAACTTATCCCTATTGTATAACCATATTATCTAACACTTCTCAAACATTTTATTGGTCATGTTGTACAGGATCAGATTATCCGAAAACCTCAGATATGTGTACCATATTTCAGTATAGACCGGCAAGACAGCCTGCAACTGAGCGTCAGTATCTGCCTTTCTAACATACAGAGGGGCTAGCTATTCTGGTGCCTGCACCAATATCTGCTGGTAGGTAGGGGTAGGATACTTGTCAATCCATCGAAAAAAACACGGTGGTTAGTCAATGTTTTTTAACTCTGGGACATCATGGCTAAAAATCCATATCCCTACAGGTACTTGTATCCGAGCTACATGGCACGGCTTAGCTCAGCGATATATAGCCAACGTACCAATGGAGAACATAATAAACTATAAATTACTGTTTTAGCTCCAAATTTCATCAGCTACAGTACTGGTGGGTATCAAGAAACACTGGGGGTCTCAGGAAACACCGAAGGGGGGGGGGTCTCAAGACACACTTTTAGTGGGCGTTCACAGTACAGCTCGCTTGCCCTTTTTGAACGTCTATCACTCTGAAAGCCAAGCAGTCAGCTTTACTCTAGAAGTGGGTATGGAAAATTTTTGGGAAAAGCCTCAAGTGCTTTTAAGGTTTGTTATCCATCATACCAGGTCTTTGATCATAGTTTTCATTTAATCGATAAATAGCTTACAAACCCACTCTCCTCATGCTATGAATTAGTGTCATTGATCATCGGCACTAACAGACATCTCAGGTATCTATCTATATGCTCTGAAATTTACACATTTATAGCTGTACAAGCCATATAAGTGAGCTAAAAAGCCAGCAAGCACTTCACCTAGGTATCACTAAGTGCATCTAGCGTCTGCCGAATGGCTTGCTGTCTATCACACGACTTACATATAGTGGAAGTATATCACAAACGGTGAAAATGTGATCGCTCACAGTAAAGATTGAAGGGGAAGACAACTTCTCATCAGGATATAATGCGGACCCTTGCGTCCCAGCTTACTATAAATTGTCCTTCAGAATCTGTTTACGGCAAGAGGACGTTCCTTTTATTATCGATGAGAAAGCGACCATTTTCCAAATACGCCTAGTGTTCATCATTGGCCCATCGATTGCAATGATGAGAAACGGAGGAGCTGTCAAACGAAGCTCGATCCCACCACAATCCCATCTATTGAGTTCATGGCTTCATCAGTACATCAGTACATCGATTATGCATTACCACATCATTCACTTCTTCTCAATATGTACAATTCTTACTTTGGCCATCAAACTTTTAACATGCGTCTGGACTATAATGAATAACAGCAGGCAACGTTCTCATCTGTTTTCTCCTTTCAGCCATGCTCCTTCATGATCTTGCCATCACACATTTATGATCTTAACCAAAACGAAAATTTGGGTTTTTTTATTCTAATACCACTTTGCCCGCATTTCCCGAACACTATCCCACAGCTGCCCACATCTGTGCTTTCATGATTCGGTTTGTGCAGGTTGTAGCTGCTAGTTGATAGTTGCTAGTACTAGTTGCTTTTCCGCGACAGGAAAAAATGGAAGCTATGAACTGCGGTGTGAAAGTTCTCGAACAAGCTATTTCCAAGTATAATGACAGGAGATTCACAAAACTTGAGCTGTTTTAATTTGGAGAGCGAATCCGCAGTTTTTGTAACAATGCAAGTCAATATCACCACTGAGTTTATTTCTAATTATCTAATGCGTAATGAAAATGGTATAGCTTGACCAGATTGAATACATTTCCTGCCGCTGACACCAATAGGTTTATAGAATACAAGCAAAGAATGTCATACAAAACAATTTTACTTTTTGATTAGAGGATCCAATTCATGCGCTTCAACATCCCTGTTTTGTTTGATAACGAGTTGATGAACTTTGAGACCGATGACTAGGAGAGCGTAGAAGAAGCTGATGCCGGCGTAGATCGTCATAGTCCACTTCCAACCCAAATACTGCTTGAAAATTCCTGACAGCATCATTCCTGATAGAGATCTGTAAGGAAAATCACTACTAAAAGTAAGACATGAGGCAAATTCGGAGTGCAAACCCTTCAATCATAATTATGCGGACTCATTTAAAAATCAATTAACCAAATCAAAATATTCAGCTATCCTCAGCGCACGTACCGAGGGTGATCAGAGTGTTCACCAAGCATTTACTCCCTCTGCGCTCAAGCTGAGAAAGCAATAAACGATGCCGTACGTTCAGTTTCCGTTTAATTTTTGTCAACCGAGCCAAATGTTTTCTTAGTGTGTGCAGTCAATCAAGCCTTCAGAGTTGAACGCTTAGCCATGTAAACACGTTTGCTTGTCAAATACGCCCTATATTTGGATTCAAAAAAGCTTGAAACATTATCCTCCTTGTCGGTCATAGTGAGGTGAGCCAGATATTTTGGCACCGGAGTTAAAGACAAAGATATATATATATCAATACATCTTGACATCACTGACTCAATCGGTTTCATAGATTCACTCTGTTATTGTCTCACACTGATACATTTTGTTCACATTCCTTTAAAAAATCAGACAAAAAAATCTAAATCCAAAACTGTGGAACAGGAGCATTCAACTCCTGCTAATAGTTCTCAGTGATCAAACTTACAGCATTGTTACCCATAAAGCTGCCGAGAACCAGTCAGTCCTCACATGATGAAGTTGCACAAGAAAGGGTTTTTTGACTGATATTTTTGGGTAATTAAATAGCATACTTGAGAATGAGCTTACCCGGTAGAGTAGACAGAGACCCATAGAGCGGAGAGGAACCCTCTTATGGCTGTAGCCTGAGCTCCATACTGTCCATCAACTTGTCTAGAATCAATTCCTGCCTTATCAGCTCATGTATATCATAACTACGGTCACGTCGTGTGAATCACAGGAGATTGACTGCTGTTCTGTTTAGACTCCACAAAAACTCTCTAGTACCACGGGATAGACCTGTATGGAAATTTATTTACAACTTGGTGCTTCAAAGAAGCTAGTACCCTATTTAATAGGCATAAATATTGAAGCATTTGGGCTGAGATTGCAGATTATCGTACTTTGTTCTGTAGCAGCAGTGCATAAGGAACTCAGACTCAGAGCAGCAGTGCTGTCACAATGTTAGAGGAACTCTACCGGTGCATAATATAATGTACAGCATATTAGCCAAAAGTTAGTGGTTACAAATAGGGAGCGCAGCGGAGAAGCGAGGAGTCAGGGAAGGAGGCAGTGAGGTATGAAAGGAAGCATAAAGGGAGGCAGGGAAGGAGGCTGGGAATGGTCCAGGAAGCAAAGGAGGTAGGGAATGGTATGGAAAGGAAAGGAGGCAGGAAAGGAGAAAGGAAAGAGTCAGGAAAGGAGGCAGAAAAGGAGGCAGAAAATCAGGCAAAAGAGGAGGCAGGGAGACACGGAAAGAAAGAACCATAGGAACCTCATAGATGTACATGTGAATAATCATGAATTGCTGCCTTTTTTCTCATACGAATAGCGATACTTACACAGTGTTGAAAACTATGTCTTGGCAGCCAGAAATGAACATCGAGTGGACGACTCCCAATAGAATCAGACATACTGTCATAATCCATAAAGATCTGAAAATTTCATACAAACAGCCCATAAGAAGCAACACTTTTCATCACAGCTGACTCCAACCACCCCATCCTCCGCCTCAGAAAATGCTTAGCTACTTCACCTCATCAACCTGGTCATAGATGGAAGGTTTTGGACAAGAAATATTAGAGATTCAGTTTTTCTGAACTTCTAGAAGACATACCTCAGATCCCCTCCCATGAAACCAGATTTTATGCCATATTTCAGCTTTCCTTGGCACAAGCTCAAGCCAATAAACCACAAGAGCGCATTTGGAAACCAATGAAAACTCTTTATGTTCTGCATCTTGACAGTTAGAGCGCTAGAAATTCTCAGAAAAAGTTGCTAACACTTCACTTGTATGACATGTATGTAACAGGATGGAGACTGGTTGGAAGAAGTATCTGATGGTACCATTCAGGGAATTTTAATGTTACGCTGTGATGCGGCCATCACTGAAAGCCCACAATATCCCGAGCAATCTTCTATGTATGACCCAGTTGATCACAGAGGTCTGTGAGCACTTTTAATAATGTTCAGCTGCACACTTCGCTGAATCAGTGTTTGGCAGTTGATGGATATGTGTTGGCTAAAGGCCACGCTAGAAATGTTTTCAAGGAAAATTTTTAGGTGAAAACTTGCCGCCGGTGCCAGCAGTGTCCTCGAGAGATATTCCTTACGTAAGCAAACTGGCTGTAAAAATCTGGAAAGCCTATCAGCAATATTGATTTAATTTTTTTGCATATTTACGCGCTAACTAGGTCGGCATATTTTCCGGGAACAAGATAGCCAATCAAATAGCGCTTCATCGTAGATAAAGCTTACAAATTCAAACATGATGAAAGTAGCTGGTAACAATCAAAGTTGATTCTTGCAGACTAAATAGAGACGAGTTTGTCACGAGCGCAACCATCGCTTGAATATATGTCTAGTGTGGACCAGCCTTAAGGTTCTCGATGATGAAACTACAACACATTGATCTGACCTCTAACCTCTGACCTCTGAAAACCTCATAAACTCATAATGAGCTCCATAAATAGGTAGTAGTTAAAGAAAGGATTGTTATACCATTGTTATAACCATTACATGATAGTTCTATGGATATGCCCATTCTACGGGCATAAGCACTGTACTGCTATGTGTAGATAGATACTTCAATGCTCAGAAGACGTGAGGAGGTTTATGTCTATGAACGGAGTGTTACCGTTCAATGTGAGGTAGAAATGGACTCGGTCCCGCGATGAGAAAGGCTACTCCACTTATCACCAGGGCCATTAGCAACACCAACAGATTCTCCAGACAGCGCTGTAACAGCAGAGGTGCAGCTACATCACTGGAGCTTACATTTCTGTAGCAGTATAACAAGAAGTAGAAAAAGCAGCGAACCCAATAAATCATGTGTGAGGTTCAGTATATCTCAAACCAAGTATATCTGCTGTATGTCATGTGAAATTGACATATAGAAGAGAGCATAAAATGTAGGAGACATACGGGCGGTGAAACGGTGAGATGGAGAGCAGAAATGAGGGCAACGGGAATGTTTCGGTGTTTATCATTATCCTGCCAATTTTGACGCTCACTCCCACGCCCCTCCCTACTCACTCCCACTCACTCCCACATGTGCTAATGCACAAACATCTATGGGGGAAGGACAAAAGCTATTTTCTACTGGTTCTATGTTTGTAAGCAGAATCATGTTACATTCACGCAAAAACTGATCCGATTATTTAGTCTGCCATCGAAGCAGTTAAGAGAACATATTTTACCGAAGGTACTAAGATTTTGGACTTGTGTCATTCTCCCATCCATATCCGTGCGTATGTGAGCTCATAGCTGCGCTCATTCTTGCCTATAGGCACGCATGCTTCTGCATGCGCTCTCGCGTACCTCCCGCATGTGGCAGTCAAATACTTCTACTGAATTTTTTTCTGAATTAGCTGCAATCACAATCACTAGCATCTATTTCCACTGTCATCCTTGTTTTTTGGCAAATGTTGAATACTTATTCACACTGTAATAGTTCCTACTTTACAGTAAACGGCCGGATTTGAGGTATGAGATGCCTACTTTGATCTGCAGCAGCTTATCAAACTGGTGCAGTACAGAATCATGAGTCGAGTTATTTTCTCCCCACCGTTTTACACCTGCCTTAAATCAAATTTCAAAACACTAATTTACCCAACGCAATATTTTTAGTACTAAAAGATTGCATGACATGTTTCTGAAATTAAAATACGCAGTGAATAGTGATGAGACCACATAAATATTCCGGAATTTTCTCTACTGCTTCTATGTTTCCTAGAAGAATCATGTGATAAGTGCGCAATAACTGACCTGATTACTTAGTCTCTCATCAAAGCATCAGCATCAGCATCAGCAAACATATTTTACCGAGATTAAATTGAAGACTATGAAAACTTTTGTAGTTACTGACTCTTCTCTTCACCGGATGCTTGCCCGCCAACGCTTCCCAGATGATCAGACACTGTGTGCGCCCGCCCCCCTCTGGATGTTCGATATCGTGACAGCCTGTAAAGCCTCTGTTGAACGTGTTGCAAAAACTTCAAAGATATGTCATCCTACACTCTTTGTGAGTTTACTTACACCGCTAGAGAAGAGATAACCAATCAGAGGGCCCGATATTGCTGCAGACATCCTGAGTACTGGAAACAACAGAGCACTCTGATCTGGTGTCATTCCATACTACAAGTAAACAGGATGTAAGAACTCAGGTAAATATAGCAACTGACTATTTCCATCCTGAACGTCATCAATACTCAAAGTGCTGAAATATCCTTAAAAGCCTTAAATATTATTTTCAAGATTAGTTGAATAATTGGCTATTGTCATTTTCCTGTCAATATTGGTGCATCAGCATGTGAGGGAGTGGGCACGCGTGAGCGGGAGTGTGCGGGAGCAAGCGAGAGTAAGTACGGATGGGCGCGGGAGTAAGCGCGAAAATCGACAGGAGAACGACAAAAACCGAATAATTCTTAAATCGATCTGGAAAAACTCCAAGGGCAGGATATCCTCTATTATCTCCATAACGGCAACAATAGATAGAGAGCATTCAGTCATTACTCGGGATAGTTACAACCAGGTGGTTGATTTTCCTAGGGTACATGGAAAGAAAAACCAGTGAAATAATGTGATTAACCTAACAGTATTAACAGAGAGGCTGAATCATGATCAGCATTGCGATTGTAGCTGTCCACTTACATCACTGATCAGCTCCACCTCAAGTAGGACATCCAAAGCATACCAGGTCAATGACGTGAAGTGTATGAGCAGTATTAAGACTATCATCTTACAGGAGCATAGTATAAACTTATATGGTACGCCG
>ERZ1740065.2594-NODE-2594-length-11252-cov-14.164866_pt1 | contig 11252 bp, 13 predicted proteins | sample MGYA00581738_ERZ1740065 | MGnify/ENA primary metagenome ERZ1740065 (study PRJEB43018, sample SAMN04849749) | marine metagenome | isolation source: floating plastic debris | place: Pacific Ocean | collected 2008-09-01 | study: EMG produced TPA metagenomics...
GCATCCACAGTTGCATCTACTTGGCATCCACAGTTGCATCTACTTGGCATCCACAGTTGCATCTACTTGGCATCCACAACTGTTTCTACAGAAGGACTCACTCTAGGATTCACAGAAGGACTCACTCTAGGGTTCACGTCTTGATGTACATATCACCTGACAGTATTGTTGACTCGTTGTTGTGCCAGGGCTAACGCCGCGCTTTCGCTCGGCCGCCCCTCCGATGCGTTAGGCTAGGAGCAAGCCATGTTTGCGCATACGATATACTAGCTTCGCTGCGATATACTGAGCGCAAACAGGCTTGCCAAAGGGGCCGCCCCTTTGGATACCCCCTTGGAGGTGCGTATGCCCCGCCGCCGCCGTTCTGCTACTGGCGAGGTTGCCAACAAAGCCATCACCATTCGTCTCACCCCGAGTGAACATGAACAGGTGCAGGGCAAGTGCGGGCAACTGAGTATGAGCGACTATTTCAGACAGGCTGGACTGGGATTAGAAGTCCCTCCAGTGAGGCCGCCCCGCTGCCGTTCTGTCCCCCTGGTAAATCTCGAAACTTACGTTGAGCTGGGTCATATTGGTCGCAACATTAATCAGCTAGCGAAGGCCTGTAACACAGCGATTTTGAAAGGCTATGGCTGCAATATTGACCCGATTCAGCTGAGCAAATTAGAGCAGGTGATTAGGGCCTTACGGCTCGCGGTGATCGCCGCCGATCGTCCCGCTGGCGATGAGGATGAGAACGATGATTGGCAAGCAAGTGAAGGGGCGCTCCTTTAGAGGGCTACTGAATTATCTGCACGAGAAAGAGCAAGCGCGGTTGATTGGCGGCAACATGGCCGGGATGACCCCGCGCGTGTTGGCCGCTGAATTTAGGGTCGCTAGAGACCTCAATCCCAGACTTCAAAAAGCGGTCTACCACGCCTCTCTGTCGCTCCCCAAAGATGAGCGGCTAGACGATGATCGCTGGCGCGAGATCGCTGCCGACTATCTCACCGGCATGGGCTTTGAGGGCAGTCAGTATGCTGTTTATCGCCACAGCGATAGAGAGCATGACCACATTCATATCGTGGCGAGCCGCATTCGCATTCCTGATGGCAGTACAGTTTCTGATTCCTGGGACTACCCCCGCAGTGAAAAGGTGATTCGGGAACTGGAAAAGCAATATCAATTGACCCCGACCCCCTCCTCTCGTGACCGGGAAAATCGGGCACCCACGACGGGAGAAATGCGTCGCCTGTGGCGCACCGGCGAAGTCGGTCTTCGGGCGCAATTACTGGAGCAAGTTGAGCAAGCGACAACCGGTCAACCGACCCTGCCCGAGTTGATGAACCGACTCAAAGACAACGGCGTTGATGTGCGCGTTAGCTATACCCGCACCGACAAAGTTAAAGGCATCAGTTATGAGTTGGCGGGTGTCGCGTTTAGCGGCACCAAACTGGGCCGAGCTTATACCTTTCCCGGACTGCAAAAGCATCGCGGGGTGCTCTATGACTCGACGATGCAAGCGGCGATTAAGGCCGCCAACCAACGGCCTTCACTAACGGCTGATGAGCATTGGCAGCAGCAACAAGAGCGGACTGAAATCGTCGCGCCAATGCTTTATCAAGTCATTCAACTCGCCGATGGCAGACAGCACCAAGGCCAGATTTATGGGACGCATTGGGATGGCATGCAGCTTACCTTGACGCGCTTGAATGATGATGAGGTGTTGATGCAAGCGGCCTGGAATGAGACCACTGAGCGGTGGGAGCAAACCGAACAGTCGCAACTCCAGACGCCGGACGTTGAGCAAATTCAAGCGGCGTTCCAGCGATTAGAGCAGTTTCAACGCACCCAGATGGCCGCCGCGATCATCACCGAATTTCTGGCGCATTCCGGTGAGGAACAGTTTCAGGGTGAGCGTTATGAAGGACGTTGGGAAGATGACCGCCTGGTGTTGATTCGTCGTGCCGACCAGACAAGATTGATGGTGGCACGCTGGGAGGAAACGATACAAGGGTGGGAAGCGGTAGCGCCGTCGCAATTACAGGTGACCGATATGGAGAGACTAAAGCAATTACATCAACGCGTCCAGATGGCCAAAGAGCAACAGCGCTCCCATCCGAGGCGTGGCTTTGAGCTGGAGCCATAAAGAAGGCTGCTTGCCGTTGCTGCTCCTTCGCCCTCATTTAGCCAAGGGCTTTGGCAGACCGTCAGGCTTCGTTGGATGGCTCCTTTTATTCTTCAGTCTCACTACCGCCACACATAACCATCACTGTTCGGTAACGGGTGGAGTGAAGACGAGTGTGCGGCCTTCTCGATGCCAGTTAGTGACGGGTTGTGGGAGGGCAGCGATCGCGGTCTCTTCAGATTCCATCACAAACCAGAGTTTGTCAGATTGAACCCCATAGCCAACGAATCGATGACCATTGGCGATTTTTTCCGGGGTCAGATTACTGAGGCCGTCAGCGCAGCGCATCACCGCCCGATGCTTTGACTCCGCCTGCTCCCAGGTTTCACTCAGGTAGGACGAGTCTTCCCGTTCCGCCACGACGGTCAAGAAAAACCGCCGTTTTGTTGAGGTGTCGAGATTAGTGCCTTCAAAAGTCGTTGAGATATGGAACTTACCGACGACATCCCGAGCCACTGTTCGGCCTGCGATATCGTCCATGAACGCTTGCCAGTCCGCGATATTCTCGCAGGGTACTGGCTCCTTGCCGTCCAAGATGAATCGAGTCCCTTCAGTCATCACCATTCAATCAGACCAGCTCGATTTTTTTATTTTCCATCATGCCTGACTGATGAAAGAGTGTAGTCGGCAACCCGGTATAAAAACACTACAAAATCTGTGAAGGCTTTTGAGTTCTGAACGCAGAATGGCAGTATCTGCTTGCGGAGAAAGCCGATGCTCCCCACGCCCTTAGTCCGAATGAGTTCTGCAAGATGCCTGTGGCCGATCGCGAGCAGCCTTGCGGTGTTGTTGTCTGGCATCACCCCGTTTCCAGGTTCTGTTCAAGCTTCAGAGACTGATCTGGTGACGGATGAGGCGGCGATTCGCCAAGTCGTCTACGAAGAGCTATCTGACCCCAATAAACCACCAGTGGGTATCACAGTGGATGTGATCCTCGACCACTACAGCCGAGCTGTTTGGGTCATGGAACATGCTGGCGGCATGATGATTCTGGAGCGTCAGGAGTCGGGAGCGTGGGCAGTCATCTGTGGTGACGGTGGCGTTCTTGATACGGCAGCGATGATGACGTATTGCGGCATGAGCCAGCCCGATGCGGCAGCGATGTGGGCAGCGATGTTGGCGGTTGAAGGCGCACCTCTTCTGACCGCACAAGTCTATGACCCGCCCTCGAATGTGCGTCAGCTTCCGAATGGCGAAATTCTCTGTGCGGTTAGTGCGACGACTTCGATTCGGATCTTCGGAGAAAATGCCGACTCTTGGTACGTCACGGACGTGTGTGGCGAGATGGGCGTGATTCATGCCAGTCAAATCAGATTCTGAGGACGTTTTCCCGCGACTCAAAGTCCACTTTCCCTGACCGTTTGACGAAAGCGTTACCCCAAAAAGTCCCTGTGGTCAGCATGGAGAATAAGGACGTTTCGGCTGAGGCTTCAAGGTGAACAGGGCGCGGGGACGAGTGAATGGTGCTCAGTTTTCGTCTGGCAGCATGACCCTAGCAGAGGCTATGGAAAACGCCGCTGCGCCGTCGCGTTTCCCACAACCCCCGCCTTCCCCGCGCCCGGAGATTTTTCTTTGCTTTCCTGATCTCTAAGCCTGAGAACTGGGTGCCTCATCGAGAAACCACTGCAACTGCCCATCAAGAGTGTGGCTGACATTCGCCGCGATGTACACATCTCCTATCGACTCTGCTGGTGCAACTGCCTGAATGCCTAAAAGCGCCAGGACTTGCCCTAGCGCTGCCGGACTCAAAGCCACCCCTGATTGGGTCAGAATTTGTCGGATGTGACCGCTCGCCATGCCAATGTGATAAGTCACCACCCGCTGATTAGCCGCTGATCGCCGCCAATATTCTCCTGTCGTTGTGCAGCCGTTGTAGCTGCCCTCGTACCGACCATCCTGAGCCAACAGCTCCGGGTCTTGAGAGAGCCCCGTGATGAAAAAAGAGCGGAATGTCTGCAAAAGCCAACTTTGGTACCGCATGGCCAACTCCGCTGCAAAAGTCGCATCAAAGAGCTGCGCCCAGGGGATGGCGATCTGAAAGGGATATTTGACCCAAAGGGAGCCCTGAGCCGTTTGGAGCACCGCCGCCTGGATTTGTAAGGGACCGGCTGCTGTCGGTGACTGCGGCGGGTGAACCGTGGTCAACCGAATGTTCTCAATCGTACTCAGCCGGAGATAGCGTTCATCGTCTTGCACAACGCCATTAATGATTTCCGTAACGGCAATGATCCGGTCCATCAGGTGCCTCAAAATTTGATAGTGGTTCAGCAGGGTAGACGCTCATCTGGCCTGACCCCGCAGCTTTCACGGGAGCTGTTCTTAACAAAAAACCTGTGTGACAGTTGAGTGTCGGCGGTGTCGGTGCTCAACTGTCGGCGTCGGTCGTGTCGGTGGTGTCGGCAAGCGTCGGCTTCGGCTACCGACACCCTGCTTGGGGGCGTTGCCGACACCGACACCCCTATGTGCCAGTGGCATGATATCTGTCGGTGAATCCATTCGTTTCTCGATTGACATGGCCTTCTGAAATCATCAGCGCGAGCAGGTCTTTCACTTGAGAGACGTTCGGTCGTGGATCATCCGTAGAGCGAGTACAAGCCCTGCAGATATCCCTGGCCGTTTTGCCCTGCGTTTGCTTTTTGAGATAGTCCAAAATGCGCTCTTCAAAAGACTGCTTGCGGGCCTTTGGGGGCGACTGACCGGGCTCCGTTTCCCCCTCATCAAACGGACAGGCCACCACATCTTTGAAGGGCAGTTCCGATAGCGGCACCTGCGATAACGTCGGGCCATTATTCTCCCAAAGTTGCCAATAGCCCTGGAGGTGCAAAATCTCCGCCTCCTGCTCACTCGATAGACGAATGCCTGAGAGTTTACAGAAGGCCGCAATCATCTGCGCTTTCTTGCGCTTGCCACAGGCGACAATCGAGAAATTCTGCAACAGATCAAGGTCAATCCCCAGCGGCCCGCTGTTGCCCGTCTGCGAGAGAATGCCGCCCATCGCATTAACCGCAGCGCCAGCAGTTAGCAACTCGACAATGAAGCCCCGCAACCGATCAGAGACTTCCTTAAACCCTTTGGTCTTGAGGCTTTGCAAGATGCCCACCGCTTCATCAATCACAAACCATTCCCGGTCTTTATCAGCACCCTCAAGGTGATTGAGCAGGGAGGCTTCCCACTGGTCAAGTAACCAGGTCATCTGAGTCCCTAAGTCAGGGCCACCGACGCGATAGCCTTGCCAGTGAGACGGCACTTTGTCAGTCGCCTTCGAGGTGACATACCAGACACGCTTTTCAGCCCCAATGAGGTGCTTCAGCGTCTCTGACTTGCCCTCACGAGTGCGACCCACCATGAACAGGTGAGGCGCGGCCTCATCCAACCTAGCGACCGCTCTAGGCAGATTGGCAGCGTTGCCAGCGCTGGTTGTATTCGTCCCATTCCCAGACGTCTGGCTCTGCCCCATTTCGGGGCTCGTCTTTTTTGCGGACACTACCCCAGCGGCGATCGCTTTGCGCTTGAGGTCGAGTACATCATCTTGGGTCAGATATTCGCCCATCTTGGTAAAGCCGCCCTGGCTTACCTCCAGCTCAATGGCATCGGCTTCTTTGGAGGCTCCCATCACCGACCCGACAAGGATCGCCCCGGCGAAGCCCCCCATCGCCACGATGCCCCAAGGGCCAGCGACGACGGTACCGATGGGCCAGAGCAGTCCGGCTGTGGCGGCCGCAATCTGCCCATAGCTGGTGTGTGAGAGCCAGCAGCGAGTGAGTGCTCGATTTTTCGTGGCGAGTAATAACGCCTGTTGTGCTTCAGTCATCGTGTTTTACCTGAAAAGAGAGTCTTAAGCCCCTCGGAACTAGAGAGGCTGAAAGCGTTGACTTACATCACCTTGCGGACATAGCGCCAAAGGCACACGTAGGCGGCAAGGCCGAACAAGGTGAACACCGCGATCGCAATGTTGCCCCACGCGATCGCCCCCAAAGTGGGGGCATAACGGAACACGGCAAACTCGACTTTGAGCGGTGGCCAGAACCGGGCACAGGCAGCGGCATCAATGGCATAGCCCCCACTGGCAATCACGCAAGCGGTTTTGATCTTGCGGTTCCATTCCTCATTCCGTTCTTCTGAGGGGGTATCGAGCATGAGCAGCGGCCACACCTCTGCACTCTGAACAGCGGCCAGACAACCAATGCCGACGATAAACCCCAGCAGCGACGGGATAAAGGGCAACATCCCCAGCAGGGGAATACGCTGCATCAATTGGGAAAATAGGCTGCTATAGGGGCCGATATTCTGACAGAGGGCAAAGAAGGTCACACCCCCAAAGCCCAGCAGGATGGCCCAGCCAATGAAGCTATCGACTCGCTTCGGATCGTTCCGTTTCTGTTTGTTGGTTACCATCCCAAAAAGCTCCTAATCACTGTGGTGTTGTTCGTGCGGGCGAAGCCGTCCAGACTGCCACCTTTAGCCACGATGGCGGTGGTTCCGTGGTTGTCACAGACTGCTGAACCGGGACTCAGGTTAGAGACCGTCATGCCCGGCTGCAAAGGCACCTCAGAGAGGACACAAGCGCCGCTGCTGTAGCGCGTCTCGGCGAGCTGTGATTCAGCTTGAAGACGTGTTTCCTGAATCTGGGCATTTACTTCGGCATTCGCGCTAAAGCGCTGCCAGTCTTGCCGCTCGGCGCGGTTGGGGTCTAACGATGAGGTCACAACCCCAATGACCATCACAACGGCTGGAAAAGCGAGCAGCATCATGGGATTCTTCATCACTGCCCCCCACCAAAGATGTCGTTCAGAGCAGAAGCGTGATCGTTACCAGTACGGGTTTTAGGCGCTGCCTTGGGCGGCTGCCCCTGACGGCGATCTCCCCCTCTCACGGCCTTAATAAACAGCCAGCCAATTACGAGCAGTATCGGCGCGCCGATGGCAATGGGGAGCCAGTTAGGGCCAGCGCTGGGAGCTTGCGGAGTCACCGACTGAATGTCTTGCCCTCCCTGGCTTGTGGTGTCCCCGTCTGGTAGTTCTGGGGTAGTCGTCACCTGTGCGACCTGGCGTTGAGGTACCTGATCGACATAGACCAAAGGCACCTCGACCCCGCCAATCTTGCAAATGCCTTCCGCATCGAGCCAGAAATGCGCCTCTTGAACACTCATGGGCGTATAGGCAGCGAGTTCGATGCGTTTGTTGTCGGCCATCGTGACTGTCCAAAAGATGCGGTTCCCTTGCTCAATGGGCACCAATTGAGTGCAGGCCGGGCGAAAGGCGATGTTTTTAGCGGTGGCTGGTGACAGTGTTTGCTGCGAGGGGATAGTGACCCCGCCATAGTTGACGTCATTGGCGATCGCCGGGTTAGAGGTCAGGGCAACAATCACCCCAGCGACCCAGAAAGTAAAGCGTTTCGGTTTCATAATGGTGGTGTCTGTTGGTTAATGGACAGCCCCGGTTAGGCGTCCAAACTTCACCGGGGTTCAAATCAGCAGAATGGCACTCGTCGTCAGAGAGATCGCCATCAAGCGACATTGCTATCGGGGGATGAGTGAGGCTTTGGGGCAGTGCTGATCCCTTGGGCCTGTAGATACTCCTTAATCATTTGCTGGCGCTGCATCTCAGCAGCCTGAATTGTGCGCTCACCTAAGAAAGCGCCCAACTGCATCCCCAGCTGATCACCACTCTCGATAGCGGCCTGCACGGTCTGCTGAGTGTTCATCGCGGATGCCTGACAGAGTTGCTTTGTCCGCTGCTCTGCCATCAATACCGCTAGGCTGCGGTCGGTGGCTTGGTAGCCAGTCGGCAGCATTGCTCCACCAGGTGCAATGCCCGCGAACGGATCGCAGTAGTGCGGCGGCAACACCTCAGGATTCGGGGCCGACCCTCGGGGCTTGAATTCCACCAATGCAGCAGCGATCGCTTCTTGACTTAAGCCGTTGCTGGTGTTGAAGCCTTCATCATTCAGAAATCGCTTAACGCTGGTTTTTGGTAGGTCATGCTCCTTGCAAAAACTGTGCAGTGATTTGGTCATCTGGAACGCCTCAAAACGTTGTAGGTACTGACAAGGCACAGCTTTGGTACGGCTTCTTTAGTTCCAATCGGTACCAAACAAGTGCCTATCACGTTTACAGTGATAGCACGAATCAGTTTAAGAATGACACTAATCCGTGTATTTCGAGATAAGGTTAGTTCAGACTTTGATCTTTTGAGTAAACTGAGGTGTCACAAATGAAGGATGAGGACGTTGTGAGCAAGCGGATCGGGGTAACTGTCCCAGATAAGATCCATACAAGGCTAGAGCAATGGGCGGAATTGGAAGGTCGTCCCCTTGCTAACCTTTGCAACTTTCTTCTGGAGAAAGCTGTAAGGGAAGCCATAGAGAAAGGCGACTTACCTTCAGTCGACACCAGCAAGTGAGGCCCGCATCATGCCAGAGCCAAAATCACCGATTGAGATAAAACTGAACGCCATCGAAAGAACCCTAGAGGTTCATAGCGCTCGGATGGATGCGATCGACCAGAAACTAGACCGCATTGCCGACCTAGTTGAGGCCAACACGGTGCAAGTAGCAACGTTATCAGAAGGGCTCACTCGGCTTGAAAATTCCGTTAACCGGCTTGAGGGGATCGTTGAGCGTGGCTTTGACCGACTTGAGACGCTAATCAACCAGCAAAGTGAGACTGCTCAGATGCAAGCTCGTCATGTTGATCGGCTCATGGGAGTCGTTGAGACGCTGTTGGCGAAAGTAGCGTAAGCGGATCATGTCTTTTGCCGTGATGAAAGCAGGCGACTCAGCAAGGAAAATGCAGCCTTGATCCTCCTAGAAAGATCGCCTAATGTTTATGTACCACTCACTAACAGAAGGAAACAAACTTGGTAGTCGCGACTACTAAAGCGTCTCAGACGCCCCAGACAGCAAAAAAACCGCCTTCTAACGAGGACGGGTTGAAGATGCTGGAGCAGCAAAAAAATAGCTATACGCTTCTTTTTTCGCTGGCCAGTTCTGGTGCATTAGGTCTAGCGCTGCTGTCTGTCGTGCCAGGTCTGCTGCTACTGGGATTCTCCTACAGCTCGGCAAGTGCGATTGCTAAATGTGCTCGACTTGAAAAAGCATTTAAACAACTTTTGATAAGTGAGTTTAGAGCCCTGGAAGTGCAGGTGTTTCCACTACTGATGATGAAGGAAACGGCTGAGCATGAGCATATGGATTTGTATGTGAGGTTTCCTGGCAAGACTCAGATTTTCATGGCGCTGCGCTCTGAGGAAGGGCGCTCGATCATCTACAACGAATCGAAGGAAAAGTTTCAGGCGAGAAAGCCGAATGGTAAAGGACTGGTCAATCTTCGGCCCTGTCCTTTGGATATCTTGAACCGGGGAAAAAATTGGCTTAATAGAAATCGCCAAGCTTTTGGCCTGAGCTCTAGACAAGTTACAAAGATTCCCACAGTCAGAGTTCTGGTTGCATGGGGCAACACGCAGATTGCGACTCACCGAGATGAACTCTACGCCACAGTGGGAAGTAACACGTATCTATCCGTGCAGAAGGATAGAGCTACAACATTTGTCGTTAAGCAGGAGGAACTAGCCATGTTCGTCAGGGATTGGCTGTCCCACATTCATAAAAAGTAGATATCTCGAAGTGTGAAAACCTCGTCCGACCCGGACATCGTTTTTTCACTTTTCGGAATCAAGCAAGCCCGAAGACTATTTTGACAGGTCTCATAAGGGTTCAGCTTTGCTATGTCTGATTTTAGACGAATATCCCAGATGTGCCAAATGCATATAGGGATGTCCTCATCAGATCCGGTGAAGCCGCTTGATTTCCCACACTTAAAAACAAGGGCAAATCAATGCGTGCAACGTTCTCAGGGGCAGAGGCTTTCCCTGCCCACACCCAAGTACATGTATACCAAGTCACAACGTATCAATTCCGGTCTGCGACTGTTGGGGTCGGAGGTGCGGCATGGTAGCCAACTTCCACCCACCGAAAGCTCTTCCGGCTGACCCTCTCGGTCAACGGCTCCACGAAATCTTCGGACGTAACCTGTGGGACTTCCTCGAAGCCGCCGCCCCGAAACCGGGCAAGAAACCGAAGTGGCGCACGACTAAAGAGTACAAACTCGGGCCTCGCATCTTCTGGCAGCGCTGGCAAGATCCCGACACCCTCATCGGCGTCCGCTTTAAAAGTCAGACCGACTACGCCCTCATCGATCTCGACGTCTGGAGTCGCTATTGCAACGCCGAAGCGATCGCCCAGCTCCGCGCCGGTCTCGAAACCATCGGCATTACCCGCACATTGCTGCTGCGTTCCAGCCACAGTAACGGCCTGCATCTGTATATCCCGCTGCCGGAACCGGTCAAAACCTTCGACCTGGCCGTCGCCCTCGAAGCCTGCCTGAAAGCTCAAGACTTTCAACTCGCCAACGGCACCCTAGAGATCTTCCCTAACCCTAAACCCTACGGCGTTAAGCAGATCATTCACTACAACGGTCACCGGCTGCCGTTGCAACCGGGCACCGGCTCCTACCTGCTCGATGACGACCTGAACCCGATTAGCGACCAGCTTGATCGCTTCTTCTGGCAGTGGGACGGCGCGGCCAGCCACCAAGATATGGACGCGCTGCGCCACGCGCTCAAAGTCGGACGCGACAACCGGCGTAAGCAACCGAGACGTTCTCTCTATCCCAGCAACAGCACCCTCGCCATCTGGCGGCAGGACTTAGAGACCGAACTGGAAGCGGGCTGGAGCGGTCACGGCCAAACTAACCACCTGCTAAAAACCGTGGCCTGCTACGGTCGCGTCTTCCTAGAGCTGTCCGGCGATGAGCTGATGACACACACCCTGGAGACCGTCCTTCAGCTGCCTGGCTACCGGCAGCACTGCCGCCACCAGCATGAGATCGAGCTTAAAGTCCAAGCTTGGCGCAAATCCGTTGAGAACTACTACTGGCGCCTGAGTGACAATCCCAAGCGCGATACAAGGGTTAACCGGCCCCCCCAGCCCAGTGTGAATCAACAGCGAGCAGAGAATGCCCGCGAGCGCATCGAGCAAGCGATCGCCACGCTCAAGCAACTGGGCGAATTACCCAGCAAGATTCGCG
>ERZ1740065.2595-NODE-2595-length-11248-cov-10.834986_pt1 | contig 11248 bp, 8 predicted proteins | sample MGYA00581738_ERZ1740065 | MGnify/ENA primary metagenome ERZ1740065 (study PRJEB43018, sample SAMN04849749) | marine metagenome | isolation source: floating plastic debris | place: Pacific Ocean | collected 2008-09-01 | study: EMG produced TPA metagenomics...
CCCCCCCCCCCCCCCCCCCCCCCCCCCCCCCCCCCCCCCCCCCCCCCCGCCCCTCCCCCCCAGCCCCACGAATATTTTACGATCATTTTCAACCGCTGACGCGTCTCAATTTTTGACGGCCGCTGATTCAGCGCAACAGTACTGAGGCTCAGTGCAGCGCTACGTACTGAGGCTCAGTGCAGCGCTAGGTACTGAGGTACATACCTTTCTCACACCTGCTGCCAGTGTAGCCTGGCTGGCAGGTGCAGGAGTAGAGTTGAGGCAGCTGTGCCTCACACACTCCATTGGCGCCACAGAGAGGGCTACCAGACCCATCCTGACAAAGTCGATTCTCTCGTGGGCAGCCGTCTTGTGTGTTAGAGTGGCGGCCGACTGAGCCAATGTGAAGGTCATAAAGCTGGAAGTAGAGAAAGGACAATCAGCCACATAAGCAGCAACGTCGAGACCGGTAACCAATGGCAACCGATAACTACCTCTCCATTGTGCTTCAAATTCTTTATGCAGCCATTGTACTGCTGACGAGTGGCAACAGCTGACGGCCACCAGCTACCTGACACAGCCCGTCCTCCCAGCTCCAGCAGGCTATCTGTGTTCAGAAATCGGCTCTCTCCGGGTACAGACTGAGAGCTGCGACACGAGTCACGTCTCACGTCTGCTGAGTCCGGGTTAGGTATCAGTGAGTCCTGACAATCGTCAATCGTTAGGCTCACAGTCTAAAACGCAGCCAACACGCGTAAAATCTTTGGACTAATAACTAGCAGACACACAGACAGGCTGAGGGTCAGTCAGTAGTTGTCTTACCCTGTCAACTTTAGACACCTCCAGCTTGTGCCACGAGCCATCATTTACAATCTTATTTACTGTAAGTTCGATAGAGCCAGATCCATAGTCTAGATAGATGACAGGTCGACCGTCAGCAACTCCCATTGCTATATAGTCAGATATTGCCTCCATGCCACTTCCTGTAATGGAATTCCCAATCTGTGAAACACCTGATGAAGGCGCGTGATTGATCAATGAGAGACCGGTAGGTAGCAGCGAGTACCTGGGTTCCTAGAAGGTCCGTTGTAGAGGAGGAGAGCATTGGACTGTGTGGTAAGGATTTGTAGGCTTGTTGAGCTGTTAGTACACTGGGAGAGGGTGGGGTACTGCGCCCAGCCATTACCAGAGAAACTGTGACTCAACTGTTGACATCGTGGCCCGTCAAAACCACCCGGACAGTTGCAGCTGCAGATATTGACATAGATCAGACCTTGCGTCACTCGGTAGAGGAGACTCGTGTGTCAGGCTTACCTTGTAGTCTGACTGTCTCTGTTGTAGACGCAGATGCCACCATGCAGACAGCTGGATGGTGAGCACTCCAGCGGGGACACGCCGTCATCTGTCCCACAGCCACACTCTGCTCTCACCACTGACATCACACCCACCAGTGAGCTGCCGTTAGCGTTGACTAGGCTTGGCTTGCTGCTCACCGTCAATACATTAGTGCAGCCGTCCTTACACACCTCCTTCACACACTCGTCCACTGGCGCCTGCACCAGCTCCAAACCAATTGAACTGCCAAACTACAAATACAGTGGGAAACCCTACACTCGTAGTACGTAGTGCACTCGTAGTACGTAGTACACTCATAGTGGATACACCAGCCACGGTGTGACAAGTAGGAATACTGACCTCAGCATCAGAGAGTACGGCACCAATGAGTTTGGTTGAGTTGTAGTAGGGACTGCCGTGAGCAGTAAACCTGACGTCCACTGAGCCTTCTGCGGAGGCGTCCACTACAGAGAATACGTCCACACTGGATGCCGCAGTACCCAGCAGGAAAGCCAGCCTTGATCGAAACTTATCATAGGAGCTCCTGTCGCCATTCCGCTTCACCAGGAATTCATATGCAGTTCCTATCATAAGAGTAAACCTAGCTGTACTGACAGCACAATATCGCAAAATACTAACCAATATGGCCGCTCACCTTTCAGACGGATGGAAGCTGCACCCCAAACAGCTGACTCATCAATAGTCTGGATGGTTACTGAGACCGTGGAGATAGCCTCACCCTCCACTCTACACCGATCTTTACACGTGGCTACCTCTGACACACTGCCGCCCTGAACGTTACACGTCAGGGAGCATGACGACGAGCTGATATATCGATCCACAACTCGGCACTGAAAGTCATAGACACCGGAGGCTATCACTGACAGGTTGGCAGTTATCATACCGCTGCTCTCATCAATTCTACAACAAATCCTCATACTCATCAGAACACTGGCAGTAGGGTGGAGGGATATCGGTACGGCGGAGGGATATCAGGATGGTGAGGATGCGGGTAAGGTACAGGTAAAGGAAAGATGAAAGGAAGAATGGAGTCTTACCCAAATCCGACGGGCCACTGTCCATGCCTGTAGTAAGTTTTATATGCTTGGTCCCAATCGTCAGGATCTTCTGCATAGCAGTCACCAATCTCAACCACAGTGAAGCCACCTGTCAGAATATGTCATTCAGAGTGAGTCAGTGACAGAGTGAGTCAGTGACAGTGAGTCAGTGACAGCAAGTGCAGGCAGGCACATAGAAGAACAGGAGAAACACTATGATCAGACACAGCAACCATTTCAACCAATAAACACTGAGGCACACACACAGACCCACAGGGGGAGACTTACTCTGCCAGCCTGTTAAAATAGGAATAACAAGCTCGAATGTAATGGCGTATAACTGCTGACACCAGTGCCAGTGTTACAGAGAGAGAGAGAGAGAGAGAGAGAGAGAGAGAGAGAGAAGGAGATGGACTGACTCACTGAGACAGGCAAGCCGAGAAACAATTGAAATGAATTAGGCGGTGTTGTATTGGCTATTCAGCAGTCAGCAGTACTTTGAATCAGCACTGTTTTGCTGTAGTGCAGGCGGATGTCGCCATGAAACTAGCTATCAAGGTCACAATTACGCCTGTGAGCCTTCATCTTAGGTGGTTTGGTTTGGACTAGTTGCTCTATTTAGTAACTCTCCATCGATGTTTCCCATGTCAGGAAGCTCTCACCCATGATCCACATGCTGCTTGGATGGGCTACCAGCATAAGGGGCGCATGCTTGTGATTTAAGGATTTTCATCTAGTGCTTGTTGCACGCTCCGTTGTTGTAAGTAGGAACTCATTATAAACCTGCGGATATAAAACGCGCAGAAGCATCATCATCACATGAACAGTGTCACTCCACTTGCAATCATCATGAAGTTTATCGCCACTGCTCTTGCTCTTTGCTGCCTCGTCGCCGGCAATTATGGTAGGCTCATAACTTACTGGTTTCCTCTCCTAATTACAGCAGAACATGCTATGTCGTGTCTCAACTTTCATAGCTTATCACTCAGATAGCAGGATGTGTGGCAGAATAAGTCAATTTTCCCTATCTTCATTATCTGTTTACAGGCATGTGCGTACCTTGCAAACCTGACGGGACCTGCCCCATTCCTGGTCCTTTTTGTGAAGCTGGTAGATGCTGCATCTAAGGATCAATATTGTACAAATGCCGAGGATGTCACAAATAATATATTCACTGGTGTTTGAGCAATGACACGATTGCTGTGTGTCAATAAATGCTGCGTTTAACTACGTTTCTGTCAAAGTCTATCTATCACAGAGACAACCCTTAACTGCTTACTTAATTACAGTAGATAATTTGGTACAACTGACAATTATCCAAGTTTGATGCATATTAGATGTTGGAGCTGCATGTTGGGGATCCACATATCCGCGTATAATGGCTGCTCATTGGTCGGATCTATGATCGATATGCATTCCTACTCTTGGTTACAAAACTTACCAATCACAGAAAAATCCCCAACTGAGGCTAGCAAACTGAGGCTGGGAAATTGAGGCTAGGAAACTGAGGGTATGAAAATGAGGCTGGGAAACTGAGGCTGGGAAACTGAGGCTGGGAAACTGAGGCTGGGAAACTGAGACTGGGAGCAAATGAAATCATTAGATAGAAGTTTAAGTTTGTTGCTTATGATATCAGCCTGTTCCCGATGTATAAAGGCAATCGTAATTCTGTCACTAAGAACTGTTTGGTTCCCAGACGGACTCAGAAATAATAACACATAAACCTAACCGCCAAAGGAATGGTGTGAGAACAGGAAACTATTTTTCTTACTCTCATGTCTGTATGCGCGCTTATTCATGGGTGCTGGTGTTAAGCAAGCTTTAGTAAACTGCAAATGCATAGAGTGCTATAGCTAGGGATCATAAGTGAGTCATCAGGTTACTATTATAACCATGTTTGGTCTCCTGGAAGTGAACAGTGTCTTTCCTCCTTCCAAAATGACTGATGGGCGCTGTTCATAGATGCTACTACACTGCGATGTGTCGTAAAAGTTTCAAACCTGGGATGAATTACTTGTCCTCACTCTTAAAAGCTGGTCCATAGGTTGGCCAATTAGCAACGAGGTCATTTCATTTTCCTGGCAGATGCAGCATTTTGCCATTGATGGGGCTGATGATGCTGCTCTGACCAAGCCTCCCTGTGAGCTAGATGGTAGCTGAGACAGCATAGGCACCGCAGTGGTAGTCATTGCTACCTTCATTTGGTTCAGATGATTTCCACCTAGCTGAGAAACTTCGAGTCCACACTGCACATCTACTATCCCTATCTATCATTAGTGATGGGCGCTACACAGCAACAGCCCCCTACTCATACCCAAGGTCTTTGTTGGCCTACTGAGCGCCAGGAGTTTCTCAATCTTCTAGCATCAGGCTGCTGCTATTCACCAGAGCCCCCTTTGGATGCAATGGCATAATGAACTGAACTCAAAGATTGTGCAAGTATGACAACTTGGTATCCTGGTCAGATGTTTTCAATATTTATTCTACCAGGCAAAGCAAGTCCACGATCACTCTTCCATAATTGACTGTGCCGCATTATACGCATTTGCTTGAGATGAATAGCAGCCCAAATTTTTCTCTTTTACCCACAAAAGTGCGTAAGGTTGTCAGTGTTGCCGATGCTCAGGTGGTTCATTGGTCCTGTGGTCATCATGCTGCAGCATCAAACATCGAGTGTAAAAAGAGATGCGTCCGAGCAAACATCTTGGAGTAGAGAAATATCTGTAATTGCTGCTTGAACAGCCGGATTCTATTGATGACGCTATTATCGTCCGCTAGTTTTCACTTTTGCACCACAAGGCTGACAGCTATGTAATCTTCTGGGCTGATCTGACCTTGAGAATCATCAGAATTGTGCAAAAACGCATACACAGATCCTCAGACTCACATGATCTACAGGCTTCTCTGGCTTACAGCCCAACTCACCAAGACTGTGGAAGTCTGAAACATGTCACATTTCTGATGACTGGCAAACAAGACTTGAAGGTCAAATGAAGTTGAGGTTGTGAAATCCAGCGTGGTTCTATACCACGGCACAAATACAGTGATATAGCCATGGTATGACTAGCACTCTGGATATCTGGGTGACTCTTTACAAGAGGTGCAATGCGCAAACAGTGGGTTACCTAAAAGATTTTCTGGTGTGAGAACCTAGAAAATCATCTGACGGTGACAGATGAGCCTTAGGAGAAGTTCTATCTTCATTCATCCCACACCTCACGGTTCCCAGAATACAGACGATTTGAAGGTCAGAACAGTCAAAGTATTTGAAGTATTGCATTGAACTGAACAGCTTTGGAGTAAAGTGAGAAATGTTACCTAACTGTTACTTGAATGTAACATTTGATAGCGATGCTATATGTGAGGAGATTACAATGCGACGCACAGTCCGTAGTGATACCAGATATACCCACAGTAGATGCTTAAAGCAGCTCCCGATGACAGCTAGTTCAATTCTAAGTACATAGGTATGCGGTCTGTAGGACCAAAAGACTAGCTCGCAGGCAGAATAGATGCAGGAACACGCAGACACATAATCAGCACCAGCCAGTTGTTTACTCAAGTACATTTACCCCAATGGCAGCTTGTTATGTTGACTGCATGGCTGGAATCTGGCTTGTGTGGCTGTGTGACAACTACACCAGTGGCCCCTTCCTCTATTTACTAGCGAGCAGAAAACTTCATTGAAGCAGATTTTCTGGCTGATACAGCGGCTTCAGCGTATAATCTGCCCGTGTGACAATACGGAGAGCCGAATATAGAGATATTTAGTGACAGATAAGGGATTCATGCAATATTTCTCATACCGGTTGAAATATCTGCCATATTCTGAAATCATAAATCCTTTGGAAATTACAAGTCAAATAGACTCAAGTTGCAAACTCAGACTAGTGTTGTACCAGGTGTATTTCACAATGATATGGACGTCCAACCTCATTATCCTGTGCAGTCAGGAAAGTATTTTTTGAGACGTTATATTGATTATGTGTCAGGGAAATTCGAACTTTTGAGTTTCATGGAGCTGCCAAACGGTTTTTATGCGTAGTGTTAGGTCACTACCAGCATTAAAGGCACATGCTGCGATATTGACATTAGGAACTGAGACTAAGCCGGAGTTAAAAAAGCAATACAGACAGCATCATAATCACGTTGACTGTAGCAATCAGCTCACAATAATCATGAAGCTTATCGCTGCCACTTTTGCTCTTTGCTGCCTCGTTGCCGGCACCTGCTGTAAGTTTACAGGTTACTGCTTACCTCATCAAGTTATCGCGGAACTTTTCATGTCAACTCTCAATTTCCATGACGTGTCATTTAACCACTGAGATCTTTGCGCGATCGATTTACATCATAACTCCTCATTACTTGTTTACAGCCCAGTGCATTGCGCCATGCCATGATGACGCGGAATGTCCTCTGGGTACTTGGTGTAACCATGTCGCCAGTCTATGCTGCTCCTAAGCTGTTGTGAATAAAAAATGCTATTGGAACACTAACTGATGGCTCTGTGTTAATCAGCTTTGAGTTTAGTTGAGATGTGAAATATCCTACGCTGCCATGTACTTCCGCAAAACTCAGCTGTTGGATGTAGACAACTTAGCAGTGCTGAACATCATCTCAATATTATCAATGTTACACATCGGAACTACGTATCATATGGCTGAGTGAGATGTGAAACAGCTGCCTACTAGTTAAAATATCTCTGAAGTCGAGGATAACTCCCCCTAAGCTACAGATTGCACCAATCACAGGAAACCATGCAACTGGTGATAGGGCGAAGTGAACATTTCAGGTTGATGCTCATACTTTCATGCTTGTGTTGTCATGCCATTCCTGTATAAGGAAGGGATCATAATTCTGGTGCGAATGTCACTTAATTCCAGGTAGGTTCAAAATTGGAAATACATCAAGGCAGCTGTGGGAGGAATGAAGTGTCAGCAGGACACTGCAGATACACAGCGCGCTATAGCTAGTCACCGCTGATATATACTGAACCACACTTCAACTGTGGCAAGCTGTAAATGATGGCTTTTCCTCCTACTTACAGCGCCACTGATCGCTGACCATGGATTGCATAAATCTGACAATGTACATTGGAAGTTTTATACCAGAACGACCCATTTCCAATTTCTGCACAGGTAGCATTCTGCCTGGATGTAGTTCATCATGTAGGAGCCAGACAATACTCTTAAACAGATGGACAGCATTGTTGGTTAAACGATAACTGAGGCAGAACAGGAGCCTCTAGCCTCCTCTCCCAGCCACTTGAGGCCAAAGCCATAGACTTGCTTTGGGCAGCACAGTATTTTCAACGTGACTTTGCTCACTGTAGAAATTGACCACATAGCATACCTAGGGTATGATGACTGCATGAACAGAAACTGCATGTTCCAGTGCTGCGATGCATTACTGCAGTCAGATGTATTTGGCGTTCAATCTATCAGGCAAACATATCATCAATTGCAGCTCCAACCCGCCCACTTGCTTGAGATTGATGGTGGCCTCAGATTTACATCTTTGGACAGCAATATAGACTATCAGGACTGCTGGTCCTCAGGTGGTTAGTTGATGCTGCAGGCCGTACTGTTACCAACCCTGTGGCATACCAATATTTCTGTATAACGTAAACACACACTTTTTCCGAACACCTGATGGCTTATCAAATATCTGCCATTGCTGCTTAAACAATTGAATTCTACGGGCACTGTTTTTATCCGTCTTTTAGTTCTCACTTCGGCACCGAAATACTGTCTGCTACACGTCCTTCTAATCTGCCTTGACCTTGAGAATCGTCTACCATAAACCCGCATTTACAGATCCGCATCATATATTCCCTGAATCCGTTCGCTTCTGTGAATTACAGCATGAGCTGCTAAGAATATGCGGGCGGGTCTGATGCGCTCCATATTCCTGTGACGGGTAAACAAGCTGTCAAGGTGAGATAAAGCTGAAGTCCCAGAGCGAAGCATCGTTATCATATGATGGTACAACTTCATTGGTTTCTCCTCAGGGCTACTGTTTCACTGGATACTTGTGAGTGAAAGAAAGTAAAGTAAAACTAAATTATTGCTCGACATCTTTCTGTGACAAACTTCTTTTGTTTCTAGGCACCGCAATGAATTGCCCATTTCCAAGTGTTTGGTGCGTAGCAAAACAAAGGTTTTCACTGAATGAAGCCAAAGAAAAATCTCATTTACTTTCCAAATTGAGATAAATGAATCAACATCCTCGCTTGCGAAACTAGAGATGTGTATGCTATAAAACCTTGGAAACATCACAAGCTAACAAACTTTTGTTGTTATTCAAGGACCATGCAGTTGCGATGGCTCAAGTTGAGCCTTAGGCAGACTCAAACACCGGAGGTGTTCATTCGGCCAGGGGGCTTCCATCGGTGTTAAGACCAGGTCTAAGACAAGCACAAGAGAAGACAACTCTCGATGCAAAGCAGACACACTAGCAGGACTAATGCCAGCATGAGAGGGGACAAGTTCCGGCTTACTACTGGCACACAGATCGGACTGAGAAAACACAGCGCGCTTTCTTATTCCATTTTTCTTCATAATTAACACATCAGCACATACCTCTAACTAGCTCTCTTTGGATTAATTCACTTATAGAAAAGTATCTTTGAGGCGAGCTCAAGCAATAAATACTTTAATGGGATACATACTGGGAGAAGGGCATAAATCACTAATACTTTGTATATCACCATCGCTAGGATTCATTAGAAGGGTCAAGGATGGTTTCTTGATGGCTGCTATAAGCATTTACTGTTTTGTTCATAGCTTTGCTTTTCCTTCTCTAGAACCATTGGTACCAGAAAAAGTGATATTTTTGTCACTGCCTCATTGTTACCTGCAAGCTATTTGCTATACTGTGCCCTGCAAAGCATCTGAAACGCAAGTCTTAAATTGGACAGGGAAACGCCCAGCTGAACTGGCGAGCATGCCATGGAACAGACTCATAGGTTTGCCAGCGTTCAGGGGTTACATAGCAATGGTTGTTGTATAATTGCAGCCTCCATCGAATCCTTGTGAATAGATGCACATTCGGGCCTCTCTTTGAGGTAATAGAGTTGTTGAAATTCAGTTAAAACTCAATCAGCTGGCGTGGTCATTTGAAACATTTTCTGTGCTCGATACCCTGTTCATGGCAATAATAGTCCCAAGATATCACAATGCTTACACCAAATAGCTAACCTGATATCAGTGGTTGAATCACAGAGTGTCGATTTATGATTCGAGAATAAAAGCTGACCTATGATCTGACATAGTTGACAACATTAAAGTAACTCGGAAGACATCACAGTACTTAGATATTTGAAATCAAATAGCTTCATAAAGGCTCCACATTCGAAATCCCAACAGGATGTTTGTGGTGTTTTTCAGTCCTCATTTTCGACCACTGTTCTACCAAAATGTGAAATGACCCGCTCAGTTCTATGCAATAGCTAGTACACTAACGTATGACATATTTTGGCAAGATTATGTCATAGCTTTGTATACCAGCTATGTAAATGGAGCCTAGCTATCGCATAGACATGGGCAGATCATTGTATAGTACAAGACAGCGCAAACACCCTGCTGTATTTTGAGTGCGGAGATTCTCACATACACTTTCTTTGATCTCAAACCTGTAATCTCATACCAGTCCCTATAAAATAAAGTTCAGCAGGTTAACTTCATTTCATGTCGCCTGCGCTGTTCATGACCACTAAGGTACTACTCCTTCGTATTCTGGGATTGGCAAGTAGAAAATACTACTGCCTGTCCAAGCATCATTAGTATGTTGGTCATTGGAAGACAAATCAGTCAAGGTTCATATGAATAGTGCCATCAGATCCACCTGTGGAACTGAGTAATTAGGAGTTATACTCCCTATTGAGCTTTGCTGTGACAACTCCTGCGCTGTGCTAGCTTTCCCACCCGAAGTCATATTCATCATGGGAAACTAAAAAACCTGTTTAAGATTGGAAAAATCATTTGATGGTTAGAATCATAACATAATGACACCGTAAGAAGTTTAAATGCCCAAATTGGCAAATTCATCATAGAAACCTCCCTCATCAAGTGAGGCGTTATAAATTTTACAACGTGGAAGCTAAAAATAAGCGGGTCAAACAACAACTTCAATGTGCAGTTGAGACTTGTGGCACTGGGAAATATTACACTGTGTGTACGGTGATAATCCATGAAATTTTGTGCGGATATCATCTAGCTATGGTCAGCCTAATACATGTAAAACAAGAGCGGACTGTTCGATTTCTAAGTTAAAAGAACTTCCCACAATCGTGCATCTCGGTACAAGTCATTCGGTACAATAAACGATGCACGTACCAATATTTTTGTACACGTTGAGTGATCTACAAAGTAATCTCAATGGTCAGCTCCTGCATCTTCATCCCAATTAACTTATATAGATACAATATGAGAAGGTTTCTCCGGTCTTCTACAGCCCATTGAAGCATTTTTAAAGATATATCTGCACAAGGTATCATGGATGCCAGCCAAAGATGTATTTCCAAAGCGACTGTGTGCAGAGAAAGATTTATGCACCAAATTCTGCGCGTGTCAGTCGTTGTCAGTAGCCTAGTTATCAGTTTAAGTTTCAGCCACACAGCGCTAAGTAGGCGATAAAAGAAGGATGCTCAAAATGCAAAAGACGATGTGTTCTTGCGATAACTGGTGTGAGAATAGCCGAAGAACCAGCGACCATTACGGCTCGGTCCCCGCATTTTGCCCATAAGATAAATGAATGATGGAGCTTGGGGGAGATGGGGAAAGAAGGAGAGGGGGGAGAGAGAGGGAGGGATGGAGGGAGGGAGGGTTATGACGAAAGAGATAGAATGATGTATGATATAAGGGAGGTTAGAGAGA
>ERZ1740065.2596-NODE-2596-length-11248-cov-3.830251_pt1 | contig 11248 bp, 6 predicted proteins | sample MGYA00581738_ERZ1740065 | MGnify/ENA primary metagenome ERZ1740065 (study PRJEB43018, sample SAMN04849749) | marine metagenome | isolation source: floating plastic debris | place: Pacific Ocean | collected 2008-09-01 | study: EMG produced TPA metagenomics...
CCACTGCAATGGACAAACCCAGGGGCTCGAAACTCGCCTGAGCCACCCAAGCGGCCAACATGGCCCCGCTGACGTCTCCTTTCTGGGCAGTAATAATATAGAGTCCACCGCTAAGGCGTCCCATCGCCTGATCCAGATTGCCGTCCAAAGCCTTGATCTGCTTGGTCTTTTCCTTACGGGTCAACGCCTGGCCCAAATCCGTTCCCGCCTCCTCACAGGTTTGGTACACCGGCTCACTGGGGGTATCCATCACTCGGATTACCTGAAAGGCTCGCTTCAAACCCAGGTCCAAAAACTTATTTTGCAGAGTGTAGCTGGGCTCGTCGTTTCCACCATAGGACTCAAATACTCCAATGGATTGGCGCTTTTTGCCACTGCCCTTTGCCGCCGACAAAATTGTGCTGATTGCCGCATCCACCTGCTCGTCATTTTGGTCGTAGGTGCCCACCACCAACGCCGACGCCCTACTCACCATCTCGTTCACTTCCTGGGGATCAGCCACACTCAAGTCCTCCATCCCCACCGCAACGCTGGCGTTTTTGGCAATACCGTGGGCGATCGCCTGACTCATACGAGTGGCATATCCATAATTAGAGCAATAGAAAATCACCGCCAACGTTTCAGCGCTAGCCCGTTTCTGGCTCCACTCCCGATAGCGACGAATCAGCTCTTCCACGTTAAACCGCAGCACTGGACCGTGACCCACCGCTAAGGTTTCATAGCTAGTCAGCTTATCCATCCGTCCCAAAGCCGTCAGCACTGATCGCGCATTAGGAGCCATCAAACACTCGTAATAAAACCGGAAATCCGCATCCAGCTTGCTCAAATCCTCATCAAATACCTCGTTGCTGCAATAGTGCATCCCAAAGGCATCGCAGGTATAAAGCACCTCAGTTTTGGGATCATAGGTAAACATGGTGTCAGGCCAGTGCAAATTGGGAGCGTTAATAAACTCCAGCACATGTCCCTGCCCCAAATCCAAGGTCATGCCCCCCTTCACAGGCATTTTGTTGTAGGGGCAATGAATTAAATTATCTAAAAATTGCAGTGCAATGCGAGACGCCACAACGGTGGCATTGGGAGCCAATTCCAACAGGGTTTTTACCAAGCCGCTGTGGTCCGGTTCCGTGTGGCTCAAAATAATATAGTCAATGGCTGCCGGGTCTACTATGCCCGCCAAAATTTCTAAATAAAGTTGCTTAAATTTTGGATGGGTTGTTTCCACCAGGGCGATTTTGTCGCCTTTAATTACGTAGGAGTTGTAGGTGGTGCCGTTTTGCAGCCCAAATTCAATGTCGAAGCGTTCTCGATCCCAATCGAGCGATCGCACGGCGGTTGTATTTTCGGCAATGTCCATCGTTTGCATGGTCAAACGCGGTGCCACAGCAACCTGCCGATCCGTAGTCATAACCATAATCAAACCTCCTACCTACTAAGCAACCAATACAGCTAGTGCCACAGCAACTTTCTAAAGCTTTTATATTTCTCAAAGGAATGAGTTTCCCAAAGCAATGACTGGTGGCCACTTCACTCATTGTTACATAGGGATTCAAGGCTAGGGATTAGAGCTTTTTATGGGACTGGTTTGAATAATAGGAGTCTTAATTATTAATGGGATATTGACCGTTTATAACCATAACTAACGGTAATTAATAGGAATAAAAAATAAAAGAGACCACATATATTCTTCAGTTATTTATGACGTTTTTGCGACTTTACTTATCGATTTGCCGATAATTTGCTTGACAATTTATCGGTCTAGTTTTTCCATTAAATTTGCGAACTGATTTTTCCAACGTCTTGCCCATTTTTGATTGTTACCGTGACCGCTTCCACCGCTTCCACCTTCAAAATCGTTGTTTTTGACGATGACCCTACCGGTTCCCAAACGGTGCACAGTTGTCTACTGTTGCTGCGCTGGGATGTGGAAACCTTGGTCATGGCGTTGCGAGATCCATCGCCAATCTTTTTTATTTTGACCAACACGCGATCGCTCCCCCCCGCCGAGGCCGAAGCCGTTACCCGCAATGTTTGCCGCACCCTAAAACAAGCTTTAAATCACCTTGGGGATCCAGTTGTTTCGCCAGGGGTACTAATTGTTAGTCGCTCCGATTCCACCTTGCGCGGTCACTATCCCTTAGAACCAAACGCCATCAACGAGGAGCTAGGCCCCTTTGATGCGCTATTTCTAGTGCCAGCTTTTCTTGAAGGGGGGCGAATTACCAAAAATAGCACCCACTTTGTAATCACCACTGAGCAGGGGCAAACGGTAGCGACTCCTGTCCATAAAACGGAATTTGCGCGTGATCCGGCTTTTCCGTTTAGCCATAGTTTTTTACCCCAATACATCCAGGAGAAAACCCAGGGCAAAATTCTTGCTAGCCAGGTGGATCGCCTTGAGATTGAAGATTTACGGGGCGATCGTATCCAATTAATTCAACGCCTAGTTAGCTACCAGAACAACCAGCCTGTAACCGTCGATGGTGAAACCCCGCAGGACCTCAACAATTTTGCCGCTGCCCTCAGGGAAATCCAGGGAACCACCCCAGAGATTGCCCCCAAACGCTACCTATTTCGCAGCGCCGCTAGCCTGCTCACCAGCCTGGCTAACCTTCCCCCCCAGGAAATCGCCCCTGAAAACATGGCATATTATCGCCGCAGTGACTCCCCAGGGGTGGTCATCGTCGGCTCCTAAGTGGAAAAAACCCCCCAGCAGCTTCAGCATTTATTACAGCAACCGGGGGCGATCGCCTTAGAAATTCCCGTTTCCCAGCTCACCGAGTCCACCTGGTTTCACCACGCCCAGACTCTGCAAACCCAACTTCATTACCACTGGCACCAAAATCAAACCCCCGTTGTATACACCAGCCGTACTTCCTACCGCGCCGATCCCCCCTTAACCACCCAGCTCATTACCCAGCTCATTACCCACCTTATCTGCACCCTTCCCCATTCAACGAGCTATCTGATTGCTAAAGGCGGCATCACCACTAACAATATCCTCAGCCAAAGCCTTAACCTCACCGCCGTTCGCCTGCTGGGGCAAATTATCCCCGGCGTCTCCCTAATCACCACTCCGCAAGATCACCCTCAATATCCTCATCTTCCCATCGTCACTTTTCCCGGCAATGTGGGCAGTGCTAAGGATCTGACGGAAGTTTATCGATGTCTCAACGCTGCGCCGTTAGTCAACTATTACCAGTCTTTCGGGTCATAACGGTCAGTCACCCTCTAGAGGGCAGCCAAAGGCTTTGCGTAAGTCCTGGCTTTTAGACTTCTGAGGTTTTTGTCTAGGGCGTGTCATCAATTAATCTCCAGAAGCCTTATGCAGTGGGGAGTACGCGCCCTTTAAAAACAAACAAAGCTAGGGGCTGAAACCCTCACTACTCTTGACTTAGGGATTCAATTGATGACAGCTCCTAGCTCCCATTCTGTCGAGAGGTAAGAGAATTCAGAGGTGCCCCAGTGTTTGTATTTAGGGCTTCTTAAAGCTTCATTACGGCAGCTCAAGTCTCAAGCCGTCAGCCTATTTATTTCTTGACTCCTATGTGTGTATTAAACTTAACTAAGAAATGTATTCCAGGATCTGGATGTTGCAAGATGTCTAGGCAGCGACACTCCTTAGAACTATGGAGTGAACTAGGGGGTTGTCATCAATTAAATTTCAGGTTCAGTAGTCGCGAGGATTTCAGCTCCTAGCACTTTTGATTTAAAAGAGCGTGTACTCTTTGTTGCTTCAGGCTTCTGGTATTTAATTCATGACACGCTTTAAAGCATCTATCTGTCATCTCGGACGATCTTTTATACTAAATTCCTAAGAAAATCAGGTTCTTCCCCACACCTGTACCAGCACATCACACCAATGCTGATGGCGATCGCTAGCATTTTTCCTGGAAAAAATGGCGAGGCGCGTTGCGAAGCTTCAGACGCCGGAAACGGTTGCTGCATAATCGGACAAGGGTGATATTTAGGAACGTCCTAGAGAGACTCAAGACCAAATATCGGGGATGCTTATCTCTATATAGAGGACTCAGGTTGTGACAGAAATTGTTCGTACTGCTCTTATCCAGAAAATTGCTGGTGCCTGTCAAGAGTGGCGCTCTAGCAATGAAAATTTCGCGCGGATTCAGCAGGGAACAGAAGCTTGGAACCAGTGGCGCAAGGAAAATCCCCAAGCGCGCCCTGATTTAAGTGGGCTGGATCTAAGCGCAATGGACCTTAAGGGAATTGATTTTAGTCGCGCTAAGTTGACAAGAACGGACTTAACGGGCGCAAATTTAACCGAGGCAAATTTTTCTGGGGCAGACCTGGGACAATGCATTCTAAATGGCGCAACGCTGGCGCGGGCAACTCTAAAAGACGCAGACTTAATTTGGGCAAAGCTGGTAGAAACGGATCTTAGCCATGCGGATTTAACCAGGGCTAAATGCATTGAGTGTGAGGGGGTTGGCAGTCAGTTGCATCATGCAATTTTGCGAGACGCTAAGCTAAGTCGCTCTAGCTTTATGGATGCGGACTTCAGTGATGCTGACCTAATGCATGTTAAGGCGCTGGAAACGAATTTTAATGACGCTAAGCTATGCCGGGTCAATATGGCGGGGGGAGTGGCGATCGGTGCTGATTTTTGGCAAGTGGACTTTTCCAACAGTGTCTTGGCAAGGGCTGACTTAAGCCGTAGTAATTTAAGCAAGGCTCGTTTAGCTGGGGTCAATTGCACTGGGGTCAATTTGGAGGAAACTCAGCTTCGAGGGGCAATTTTTGATGGGGCTCAGGTGACGGGGGCTTGTGTTTACAACTGGGTGCTAGATGACGTAGCGGATTTAAGTTTGATCGAGTGTGACTATGTTTATTTAGAGTCAGGGTTTCAAGGACGCTATCCCCACGGCAAAGGACAGTTTGAGCCGGGGCAATTTGCGGCGGCGGTCAGGGAAGGGGCTGAAACCATTGAGATGGTATTTGAGAATGGTATTAATTGGCTGGCGTTTCTCCAGGTGTTGAAGTCCCTGTCAGAGGAGCTAGATCGCGTTGAAACTGAGCTGAAAGCGTTTGAGAAGTTAGACAGCGGTGGGTTAATGGTTCGGCTAGAAGTGCGTAGTGCTCTGAAGGCAAAGGAAATTAAGTCGCTTTTAGAGATTAAATATCGCAAGATACTGGGGTCTGTGGAAGAGCACTATCAAACGGATTTGGGATGGTCTGAGGAGTTGCTGTCTCATTACCAGTACCACTGTGGCGATTTGATGGAGATTGCGCGAATTGTGGCGAGCTATCGCCCATCGTCCAGCCGTAAACGTCGCTGGGCCAACCAGGCGATGGCGGATCAGGCGGTGATGAGTTCAGTGACCTTATCAGAGTCGGCATCAAGTTTTGGCGTTGGTTAGCTTCTGTGAGTTTCCCTTGTCTGGTTGCTCGCTGCCGTTTCTGCTTGTCGCGTCGTTTTTATGATTGTGGTGGTTGGTTCAAGAAAAGCTAAGACACCGTGAAGGGTATTGCTAAAGCCAGAGCCGCACTATTCAACGCTTTGCGAACGACAAGTTCTGCGATCGCTGGCTATTCCGTTAACGAATGAAGCAACGATAAGGCAACACTTAATACCCTTGAAAGCTTGTTTTGCTGGGGGCCAGTCTCTCTCAATTTGAAAGCATTGGATTGAAAGCATTGGTATAAGTGCCGTGGTTTTTACGTTTCGCTCTCAATCCACGATTTGATGCAGTGGGCGGCGGTTATGGGTGGGGAGTCGGGCGGCGATGATTTTGAAATATATCCGGTAACTGTGTTGGGCGATCGCCATAGCTGTAGGTGATCCACCGCAGGGTGGGCAATAAAGCTGGCAACGGGGCGATCGCCCATTAATGCGTGACTGCGATGGGTGCACAGATCGTGGGACATACGATAAAGGGGAAAAGCGCCCCCCAAGGGAACGCCCCAGCCATCAATGGCGATAAATTGACTAACTTGACAGGGATTGGCCTCTCGCTGAGCTGCGGAAGCATTGACCTGTTGATCAGCGATGCTGCCTTTGCCATCGCGGTGCCACCGCCGCGCCGCTAAAATTCCGCCAACCACACCGGCGCTAAAGCAAATCCAAAGGGTTGAAATGGGCTGCTTCGATGGGCTTTTTTGGGCGATCCCTTGGCGCAAATATTGAAGCACTGCTTCCGGACTGTAGGGGGGGAGGCGATCGCTAGGAAAAATAATTAAATTATTCGGGGGTTCAGCCCAAACTGCGTTAACAAACTTTTCCGTTAGCTGGGGTGAATGGTACCCCGGGCAAAGGTAAATAAAGATGTTGCTACAGGTCACGTTTCCAAAAGAATTGATGATTGGGCACTCTCTCAATCGTTAACTTGTCTAAGCTAAGTCCAGGATTTAATAGTCCAGAGTCTAAGTCTGATCCCTAAAGCTAATTAGGGGATGCCGTCAATTAAATATCAAACTTAATAGCCGCAAGGGTTTCAGTCCCTAATATTTTTTATTTTTAGGGCGTTTAGTTTCCACTGCGTAAGGCTTCTGAAGTTTAATTGACGGCACGCTCTTGATTTAGGCGGGTAAATTAACTGTTGACCTGAGAACGTTATCTTCAGTAACTATCAGCAGTTAAATGGTGAATGACACCAAGTGGCCAGATTTAAGCTCTTTATTAAGTTCTTTGTAATATAGGATTTTAGGACGCTAAAACATAATGGTTGTTACTGCATCAGAGCATCAAAACCATAATCATGCCGTCTCTAGCGATCGCGTTGCGGTTTTGCTAATGGGCTATGGAGAAGTAGAAAGCTACGAAGATTTTGCCAATTACAACGAACAAGCGCTACAGCTTTTGACCGCCAAGTTTGCTCCGGTTCCTACTTGGATTTATCCGCCCCTCGCTAAAATTCTGGCGCTGTTTGATCTACACGAATGGGGGCATCAGCACGGTAATTTCATTTCTCCCCACAATCAGATTTTTGAAAATCAGCGGGCGGGGATCGAAACCCATTTGCAAGAAAAATGGGGCGATCGCGTCAAGGTTTTCAAAGCATTTAACTTTTGCGCTCCTTTTTTGCCGGACCAAGTTTTAAAGCAAATTCATCAAGAAGGGTTTAATCAGCTATTGATTTATCCTTTGCTGGTGGTGGATTCGATTTTTACCAGCGGTATTGCTTTGGAGCAGGTTAACGGGGCTCTGGGGGCGATCGCTCGAGAACGGTGGGAAAATTCGGAAATCACTGAAAGTGATCCCGTTAATAGTTCCGGCGACCTTGGCAATGAAAATAACGATGCTACCCCAGCGTCTCCTAAGCCTTTAGCATTGCAGTGGCCCCAAGGAACTCGATATATTCCATCGTTTTATAACGAGCCGGACTACGTACAGTTTTTGGCCGATTACGTAGAGCAAACCATTCAAAATGACCTAGCCGTAGCCCATCTGCCATCGCAAATTGGCATCGTTTTAATGAACCACGGCTGCCCCCATAAGGCGAAGGGATTTACGTCGGGAATTACGGAAAGTGAAGCCCTTTATGAGGCGGTTCGCGTTCAGTTAATCAACCGTTTCCCCTTAATTTCTGTAGGGTGGCTCAATCACGATACGCCCCTGATTGATTGGACCCAGCCCCATGCGGAGTTAGCTGCCAAAAATCTAATTGATTTGGGGGCGACGGCGATTGTCATGATGCCCATTGGATTTGTGACGGAAAACCGCGAAGCCCTTTTGGATGTGGCGCACATTATTGAGTCTGTGCGAAAGAAACATCCGGCCATTACCTACCGACAGTTGCCCTGCCCTAATGACCATCCCGCCTTTTTGAAAATGGCGGCGAACTGGGCTAATGAGCAGATTGAAGCGCTGCTAAATCCCCAGCCAACAACGGCTAATTTAGTGGACCACGAAACCTATCAAACAACGGTGGTTTACACGCCCCATTCCCATGGTGGCGATGGTCACAGCCACGAGCATGATCATGGGCACAATCACGGGAAGCAGCACCACCACGGCTCCCATGAGCACCATCACCATGGGCACCACTAGAACCGCACCGTCGCGATCGCCCCAGCCCCTTAATTCGCCCCAGACCCTAACTTTTGACCAGCTTCAAGTGGTTGTTTTAGAAGATTGGGACGCAGTGGCGAAACGGGCGGCTCAAGTGGCAGCGATCGCCCTAAAGTCTGCCGTTAAGGAGCGGAACACTGCTAGCGCTATTTTGGCCACGGGTAATACCCAGCTGGCGTTTTTAAAGTTGCTGGCGGCAGATTCGGCGATTCCCTGGAATGCGATCGCCCTGTTTCACCTCGATGAATATTTAGGGCTGGGGGGCGACCATCCGGCGAGTTTTCAGCGGTACTTGCGCGATCGCATCGAGACCCTGGTACAACCCCAGGCGTTTCACTATTTACAGGGGGACATTGCTGAGCCCATTTCTGAGTGTGATCGCTATGGGGCGTTGCTGCCGGAAACGGTGGATTTATGCTGCTTAGGTATTGGTGACAACGGGCACCTGGCGTTTAATGAGCCAGGTCTAGCGTCCTTAGAGGATTCGCGGCGGGTCAAGGTAGTGCGACTGGCGGAATTGACCCGGCGACAGCAGGTGGAGCGAGGGGCGTTTTCCCAGGTGCGTGGGGTGCCCCAGTATGCGATAACCCTGACATTGCCGGCGATCGCCAGTGCCCGACAGATTTTATGTTTGGCGATCGGTCGCAGCAAGGCAAGTATTGTGCAGGAAATGCTTCAGGGACCGGTAAATAGTCAATGTCCCGGGGATTACTGCTATTGGATCAAGAGGCTGCCCACTTGCTTTAGTCAGTCGCACTATTCAGCAATAAAAAAATCAAAAAAATCAGCAATAAAAATCACGGAAATACTCAGAAGTATCGGCGATAATTGTCTGGCGTAAAGGTAGTTTTAATGGCGTCAAACTCGTCTTCTCCGTCTAATTCCTCCTCAGCTCCCTCAAAGGTGCGTCTACAAAAGTTACTATCCCAATGGGGGATTGCGTCCCGCCGTCGGTCTGAAGGGCTCATTCGAGAAGGGCGAGTTACCGTTAATGGGCAGCGAGCTAAGGTGGGGGATGGGGCTGATCCCAAGCAAGATTTGGTGGCTGTGGATGGTGAGCCCTTAAGGCAATCGGCGCGTCCAAGGGACACTTACCTCTTAATTAACAAGCCGCGAGGAGTGCTCTGCGCCTGTACAGATGATCGCCAGCGCCCGGTCATTCTTGATTTACTGCCGCGACGGTGGCAAACCGATCTAGGATTGCATCCGGTGGGACGCCTAGATTTTAATTCGACGGGAGCGCTCTTGCTCACCAATGACGGCGACTTTACCTACCGCCTGACCCATCCCCGCTTTCACGTGTCTAAGTATTACCGGGTGGTGGTGGTGGGACGCCCGTCTTCTCAAGCTCTGGGGCAGTGGCGCAAGGGGGTAATGCTGGACAATCGACGGACGCTGCCTGCTCAGGTGGAAATTTGTGCTCACCCCTCAAAAAACACCACCGAGCTGGCTGTAACTTTAATTGAGGGGCGAAATCGGCAAATTCGGCGGGTGGCGGAACTTTTGGGACATCCGGTGCGCTCCCTTCACCGGGAAGCAATTGGCCCCCTCACTCTCCAGGGGGATTTAGAAACGGAAACTTCTGCGCTAAGGTCTGGTGAATATCGTCATTTGTCCAGTGGAGAAATTAATTTCCTAAAAGAACAAATTGGCATAGTATCTTCCTAAAGGTTGGCAGTTTTGTATTGATGTCCTAAGTTGACTTAGGTCTGAGTTGATGCAAGGGAGCTAGCTTGACGTAAGTTCCTAAGAAAACCAGCTAAAGAAAGCTGATTGGGAAAGTTCCCAGGGCGCGTCATCAGAAACTCCGTGAAATCAAGAATATTGCACCCGGCCTAAACAATAATCTAGGGATCACGAACCTTCAGGTACAAAACTTTGAAAGTTAGTTGATGACGGAGCCTAGTAAAGAATCTTTTAAGGTTCGCTTTTTGACCGTTTGCTCAATGTTGTTCTACTCTGTTCTTTGCCGCTGGATGCGGCGCAATAGTTTTAGGTGCCTGTGACCAAAGATTCCCACCACGATATTGATGCTTCCCCGCAAGATCCCCTTGAGGTAATTGGCGCAGAGCTGCGTCACAAGCGGGAGCAACAGGATATTAGCCTGGAGACGATCGCTGCTAAGACGAAAGTGCAGCGACGGATTTTGGTGGCGATCGAAGAAGCGGATTGGTCCGCTTTGCCCGAACCAGTTTATATTCGTGGTTTTGTTAGTCGCTACGGAGACGTCCTAGGATTGGACGGCAAAGCCCTATCCGGGCAAATTCCCACGTCGCCAATCGTTAAAACTTCGGCACGCCCCACCGCCGACTTTCAGCCCACTGCTCAACTACGTCCGTCCCATCTTTACGGCATTTACGTTGTTTTAATTGCTGCTGCTGTTTGGGGATTATCCTTGGTTCTGCAACGATCTGGAGAACAGCGGTCTCCAGTGCCTGTCAGTGGCACTTCAGACTCGTCAGAGGTTTCTCCTTCACCCACGACCTCCCCAAGTCCGACGCCAACGGCAACCCCCGCTGAAGCGACAGCCTCGCCCTCTCCGGAAAGTAGCCCGGAAGAGGATGAGCCGTCTCAGGAAGAAAGTACCGCAGATAGGGCCTCCGATAATGATTTACCCAATGGCAGCTCCGAGAATTCGGCAGATAGTTCAGTAAATAGTGGGACGGAAGCCGGAGGCGAGACAGAGGTAGGAAATGAGGCAATAGAGGAAGGACAAGGGGAAGACAACACACCGAGTTTGGTCGCCCAAGGTTGGCTATCGACGGTGGAATTTCCGGAGCGCCAGGTGGTCTTAGCTAATTCGAAGACGGTTAACGTTAACGTACAGCTAACTTCCCGTGCTTGGATACGCGTGGTAGTGGACGGACAGGCTGATTTTGAAGGGGTGTTACCTGAGGGGACCGAACGAAGCTGGGCTGCTGATGAGTCCCTGCTGGTGCGATCGGGAAATGCTGGTGCTGTTCTCCTGAGCTTTAACGGTCAAAATCCACAGCCCCTTGGAGAAAAAGGCGCGGTGCAAGAAACTAAGTTTGAAGCCAAAGACACATCGAACCTTTAAGCAAAAACAAGGTAGCGGACTGTTGTAGCCTTCATTGCTGTATGGATTCCATACTTTGATGCCCCCCAATCAATGTTTATTGAGGGGCATTCTAATTAAATTAATAGGCGTTGCTGAATTTGAGGAGGTAGGGTGTGTTGCTTTTCACAACGCACCGTAGA
>ERZ1740065.2597-NODE-2597-length-11245-cov-11.960679_pt1 | contig 11245 bp, 13 predicted proteins | sample MGYA00581738_ERZ1740065 | MGnify/ENA primary metagenome ERZ1740065 (study PRJEB43018, sample SAMN04849749) | marine metagenome | isolation source: floating plastic debris | place: Pacific Ocean | collected 2008-09-01 | study: EMG produced TPA metagenomics...
TCATCTCAACTGCGCCGCACCCTCCGCTGGGTGGAATGGTTTCTTTTAGGGGTGAGTTTGATTCAAAATTGGCTCAGTTCTCAGCTTGAAACGCAATCGCCGCCCCTGATATGGGCTTATCTTTTTGGCAGCATATTTTTTGTATTGAGTCTGAGCTTTCCGATCTCGCGATCGCTCTGGCAGCGGCGACTCTATGTCTTCCTACAGCTCGGTTTAATTCTCACGGCCTTCGCTTGGGAGGTGTGGTTTGAGCTATTGCTCTATTTCGTCTTGGTGAAGAGCTGCTTTCTGCTACCTCGGCGCGAAGTCATTCTCACCACCTTACTGGCCGGCGTTGGGGAAGTCACCATCATTGCTCAGTTGATTCCGAATCGAATCGACGACATTGTTGCCCAGATTCAGGCCGGACAAGTCGAATCAATCTACAACTTTCAAGTCATTCTCTTTAGCAACATCGTGAGTTACTTGGGAATCAGCTTTTTCGCGGTTTGCTTTGGCTTCATCATGGTGGCCGAACGCCAGAGTCGGCTGCGGGCCGAAGCCCTCTCTCAACAAGTGGAAGCCCAGGCCGTCGCGCTAGAACGGACTCGCATTGCGCGCAATATCCATGATGGGTTGGGCCATTCTCTCACCACCCTTAGCGTCCAGCTCGAACTCATCCAACGATTGACCCAGCGAGAGCCGATCGCGGCAGCGGGAGCTTTGGCTACCGCCCAAAAGCTCACCCACCAGTGTTTGCAGGATGTGCGGCTGTCGGTACAAACCATGCGGCAAAGCCATTTTGATTTGAATCAAGCTAGCCGCGAGCTGATCGAACAAATCCATGCCATCCATCCGCTCACAATCGACTACCAGCTTCAGTTTCCCAGTCTGCCGCCCAAGGTAGCCCATCAGCTTTACTGCATCTTGCAAGAGGGGCTGACCAACATTCAAAAACATGCCCAAGCAAGCCAAGTTCACCTGCGGGGATACGCTACCAGCACCGATATTTGGCTAGAGCTGCAAGATGATGGCATCGGGTTCGATGGGGTTGAAACGCTGCCAGGGTTTGGGCTGCAGGGCATGCAAGAGCGCACCCAACTGCTTGGAGGGCAGCTCACGGTACAGAGCCAGATTGGCCAAGGGACCTTCATACAGGTGGGTATTCCGCGATGATTCGTTTAATTTTGGCTGATGACCAAGCGATGTTTCGTCAGGGGCTGGCACGGCTCCTGAGCTTAGAACCGGATATGGAAATACTGGCCGAGGCCATGGATGGTCGAGCCGCGATCGCCCTGGCCGAACAGCATCAGCCGGATGTCATCTTGATGGATATGCGGATGCCGCAGGTCGATGGCGTGGCAGCCACTCGCACGATTCATCAACGGTTCCCCTGGATTCGCATTCTCGTGCTCTCCACCTTTGATGAAGATGACTATATCCAAGCGTCGCTGAGAGCGGGGGCATTGGGCTATTTGCTCAAAAGTACGCCTTCACCCCAGTTGGCGGCAGCTATTCGCACGGTTTATCAAGGCTACGGACACCTCGGCCCCACCATTGCGCCAAAAGTGTTTACCCAGCATTACCCAACCACCCCGGCTGCCGACTATCGGCATCTGTTTACCCATCGCGAGCTCGATATCCTGCACCTGCTGCGGCAAGGTCATACGAATCGCGAGATGGCCACAACCCTCCACTTGAGTATCGGCACCGTCAAAAACCACCTGACCCGCATCCTTTCACAGTTGGGGGTGCGCGATCGCACCCAAGCGGCCCTATGGGCACACCAACACCTCACAGATCCCCCCACCGATACTGAGCACTCATGACCAAAGTCATGACGATCGCTGACGGCAGTCCCGGACGGCTAAATCTTCCCCTGTCTATGATGGCTCCGTCACGTTGATGGGCGAGGCCGTGGCCGATCACCGTGATGAACTGAGCGATCGGTCACACCCCATTGAAACGGAGAACGAATGATGAAAATCTTATCCATCCCCCTAGCTTTGGGGATGAGCAGTCTGTGTCTGTTAAGTGCCACCCAGTCCCCAGCCAGCGCGCTGCGACTACGGGATTGTCCGGGAGGGACTTGGGAGAGCCAATTTAGTGACTGCAAGATGGTGGACTTTCATGCGGCCCCACCGGATGCCGAAGTCTTTGAAGTGAGTTTGAGGCAGTCATTGTCCGTGATGATCGCTCAATACAGAACAGACTTTGCGATCGCCCATGCACCGCCGCAGCGAGCAGGTTTACTCGCCCTGCAATATGAGACGGACAGTGCGCCCACCAGGGTGCAGGTCAGCCAAGCACCGTAGCCATTGTGAGGGCGGCCATTGGCAGCTGTCGGCCCTCCCCCAACTGGGTGAGCCGTTCCATACTTCAGGCTTGGCGATAGGCTGGGTCAGGTTTGCCGTCACCATAAATCCCCTGGAAAACTGGAGTCAATCAATGGCGTCTAATCATGATCAAGCATCTGTATCGAGTCCCCACCGATTTGATCGCATTGGCCCCAGCGGCAATTCAACTGTCTGCTAGCGAGGGATATCTAACGGCAAGATTTCACTCCGAATGCTCTCACCCAAAATGGTCAGGCGACCAACCGCGATCGGCAACTTGAACCGTCTCGGCCCGGCACTCCCCGGATTGAGGTAGAGCGTCCCGGCTTTTTCTTCGATTTTGGGCTGGTGCGAGTGACCCGACACCACGACCCGGAAACCGGCTGCTTGCGGGTCTAGATCGAGCGCTTTCAGGTTGTGGAGCACATAGATCAGCGTGTCGTTAGCCTGCACGACCTCCGTCTCAGGAAACTCATCGGCCCAAGCGGCTTGATCGATGTTGCCGCGAATCGCTTTAACAGGGGCGAGCGCTGCCAGCTGTTCAATGACTTCCAAGCGACCGATATCACCGGCATGGATGATCAGATCGCTACCCTGCAACGCCGCGACGGCTTCAGGTCGCAGCAAGCTCCCGTTATATTTTTGGGAAACCATAAGAACCGAGTTGGAATGACGACAATAATGAATTCATTACTATCTGGCCTGATCGTAACCTCCTTCACCCATCCCAGCCAATTTGCGGTTTCATAGGTTACGACCGGAGAACCATGTCATTCTTTTCTATCAGAGAGACTGCTCATCGTAAGTTCATTAGCACTTCAAGTAGTCAGTAATCGACTTTCTATCTCGCCCCACGAAGAAACGCGTTCATGATCCTTACTGTTGAATTTTTGATTATGAGGTTGTGTAAAGAGATATGTTTTTCCTTCGAAGGAATCCAAATTTTTAAAGTGATCATCAATCATAATATCTCCTTTTATCATTATCTTGGATCCACACAATACTATTTGCTCCCATGTGATAAAAGGAAAATGCTCTTCCAACCATTCAATCTTCTCAAGCAGGCTTTGGCGAAACTCGATGGCTGATGAAACAATAAATATTTCGTATTTTTTATTTAATTTTTCTAAGACTCTCTGACTTCCATGAATAACAGGAGCATTTCTAAAAAAGCCTGGAGTCCGGACGTAGGATTTCCCATTCTCAAATGCCTCGTGTTCAGGAATACCAACTATTTCACTAGGCTTCTTGCGTCTCCCGTGATCAAGCATATCGAAACTGATGAATTGTTCATAAACATCAGCGAGAACGCCGTCCATATCCACAATGAGTCTTTCCATAAATTTCTTGCTTACGGCCTTAAGTCTAGCAGTACGATTATATCTTTCATGCAGAATGGAAACACTACAAAGAATCTTCGACTACAACAAGTAAAGTAAAGGAACAGAAGAAAGTAGGGTGGGAAAACCTTCAAGTATCAATTGCCAGCACCTCATGTAAAAGTCAGCACAGCCCACCGTCAGGATATATCGCTAGGTAGATTAACAGTAGGGTAGTGATAGAGGCTGTTTTGGGCAATGCCTACCCTACTTCCTTCCTTACGTGATAACGGCAAAAGTAAGCGGTGGCATAGAACATCGAAACGAAGCATCATGGCTCTTGCTCATCCGCTCCACTGATGTGTTAGCTGACTATCATCTGAAAGTTATTCAAGTCAGCGATCTCACTTGTTAGAGTTGGCAGTGCTAAAGTTGATATCTTCAGATTGCTTGACCTAATTTAGCAATATGTTCATTGAAGTCGGCTTTTGGATTAGATGCTCGCTTCTCCAAAAAGTTTTCCAGATCCAGTAACTCTCCCAATGAAACTCCCGAACGTATCTGGGCTGCTAGAGACTCCTCCCTTTGATACGACTTTTCTGCCCATTCAAAAACTTCTAGTAAGTCCAGATTCCCAAGGAAAATAGCCCCATCAGCGTCTCCAAAGGCCCAATCCCCTGACTTGATTGTGGTGTTTCCGAGCATGAGGTCTAAACCGATGTTACCGATCGCCTTCAACTCTTGAGGGAGTTTCAAAGGCCCAATTGGATACGCGCCCTTACAAAAGATCGGTACCCCAATCTCAATCAGCTCAGTCGTATCACGAACAAATCCGTCAACTATGATACCTGCAAGATTGTTGCGATTGGCTTCGGTGGCGATCAGGTCGCCAATCAAGGCAACCTCATTTGAGTGATTCGTGATTACGACGACATCACCAGCTCTTGCTTGATGGATCCCAGCCAGGATAGTGACTAGATCATTATTGGCCTGGACAGTGATCATCGGACCAGCTAATTTCATTGCCCGATCAATCGGCGTGAGACCGTGTGGAGCAGCACCGAATGGGACACCGGCTCGAAAGGCGGCATCGGCTAAAAGGGCGCAGCTATACTGATTTTGGAAAATGGCAGAGAAGTCAGTCATTTTGAACTCTTTCAAACTGAATGGTCGAGCTAGGTCAGCTATCTAAGAAATGGGCTCTATAGATCAAGGATATTGGAACTTAAAGTTGCAGTCTGATTGAGGCCAGCTAACGCCCACTTCCAGGCACGTTTGAGGCGACACATGCCTTTGCGGCAAGCGGGTCAAACGTCGCATGCAACATGGACGTTAGCCACCAAGCCTCGCTGATAACCCCTTCTTGAACTCATCTGGTAACTTGACTGGCTTAAATGATCTGGTGGAAACGCATACCAAAGAAAGCTCTGCGGTAAATACAGGCACCTCTGCAACAGTTCCCGGCAACGAAAGCGAGAATGAACTATTCCCCACGTCCAAGGTGTGAACAGCAACCTCCAGTTCGTCGTCCCATGACATTGGTTTCAAGAACTCCAAACTGAGCTTTCTTGCTGGCGAGGCAATGCCCATTTCAAACATTCGGCGTTCTGCCGGACCGCCCAACACATCCCCAAGAAACTCCAAGCCCGCTTCTACGACGAAGTGACTAACCCTGGGTGTATAGACGATCCCTCCGGGGTCGCAATCACCGAAGAGAACTCGGCGGCGATGAATGTACAAAGTTGTCATTTAGGCAGCCAATTTGGCTTCTGATTTCGAACTGGTGGCTAACGCCTGCCGTAACCGGGCACGAACGGAAAACTTTGATTTCAGTTGCCGCGTGAATGAGTGCTCCGGTTCACGGCTTTGTTATGTTGCTGCTACAGGCCGTCGCTACGAGAAGAAAGCCAAGATGAAAACTCATCCTTGAGTTTATCCCGCTGAGCTGTGGTGTCCAGAATTACGTCCGCACCACCGTCATAAGGATGGTAAATCCAGTGGCCAGAGGTGCTGAGAATCATGGTGTTTGCGACTACATCATCTGCGACGAGACGTAGCAGTGAATCAAAGACTTGCGGCGTCCAGCGGTAGGTAGACGCAAACGAATGCCAAAAGTTTGGGTATTCGGGGTCGTTGTCGATTTCGTGTTTAGCGATTGTGTGCCAATGTTCGGCTGACGGATCAAGATCATCTAGCTGCGGATCCCGAACAGCAGTTTGAGTTTCGGAGTAACCGGTTGATGTGAATGTGAGTGATTCGTTTGGCTGTGCCAAGGACCGAAGCACCTGATTGTGACGATCAAGAATCGTTTGGTATTCGGCTTCGTTCTCCGCGTATCGCTTTGACTGAGGGAGCGAATGAAAACGGACCCAACGGGAGCGGTAAGTATCCCGGAGCAAGTACGGGATTGGCTCGCATTCGGGATACCGCGAAGACCAGTAATCACGAATGGCGCGCGACATCAAATTTGCAACATAACTATATATTCAGCGTCAAATCTGGTAGATAAGACCTGCATTTCTGGATCTTATCCGTCATTTTTGGGTGATAGTACCGCCATTTATAGCGGTTCCCGCGCCCGTGAGGTACAGCACAAACCCTGAAGCCCTTGCCGTTATTGAATCTTGGATCTGAATTCGTACCTCACTAGACTGAGGAACGCTGTATAGAACTTATATACAATTTTTGACGCATAACTCCGGGGAATCGGGGTGTTATGCAGTACTTTTGACGGTTAAGCATGGTGAATAGGGTGCTTATGCGTCACTTTTGACAGATAAGCACCCATCTAGGGACGTTATATCCATTTACGATGGCACCACCCAAACCACTTCGCCTGCTGGCGTTGCTGATTCAAGATATGAACTCATGACTGAATCCCTCGGAAGCCCGCTCAGGATGCCGCAGAATCATCCCCCCATCCAGCAACGCCCTTCGGTGGAAACATCCAAGTGGTCACTGAGGTAGGTGCTTAATCGACCAAGCCGCGACAAACAGCAGTAACAACCGCTTGGACGTGATGGTCAAAGACCGACCCAGCGGGCCATCGCTCACCACCAGTTTATTCATAATCCCCTTCACGTCGGTTTTGACGGTGTTGGGGCTGAGGCAGGCGTTTTTGGCCGATTTCGGTGTTGCTCAAGCCTTCGACGATGAGTTCTAGGACTTCGTATTCGCGATCGCTCAAAGGCTACTTTGAGAGCCATACCGTTAGGAAACATCGCTTAGAATTAGGAGAACTCGTCATTGTCTATGGAGGTCGGCGATCTCTATGGAGTACGCTACCGGTCGTTCAATTCCACAAACTGACCCGCCCTGTTTCCCTCGGGAAACGTTGCCGACGATGTACGACTTGCCCAGCGAATTTCCTGAGGAACCTAGATTGCCTGATGAATTTCACGATTTGCAACCCCAGCTACTCAGTCGTAGCCTGTCGCTAGCGGGATATAGTCGCGATAACTGGTTCACGGGTAGCGACCTGAACCTCTACTACGACGTTCACTATCCGCTGTGACACAAGTGTCCTGACTGGTTTTTGGCCTTAGATGTGCCGCGTCTGTATGAAAATCGCGACTTGCGTCGCAGTTATGTCGTATGGCAAGAAGGGTGATCGCCACGCGATTCATCGTATGAATCTTCAATTGTTGGGATTGCTGGCGAAAGAAATGGGTCATCGAGTTCGTTCAGCTGACCACGGCACAACCGCCATACACGAAAGCAATTGGAGTAGTCATGTCCGCGTGAATGATCTTCGTCGTCACGGATGTACAGAATCCCATACGATCCGGGAGCATGATTAGCAATCCATTGGAATAGTTCGATGACATATTTGGAGCGGTGATTGTGTTGACCAGCGACGTGTAATGAATCGCAGCCGTTGTAACGTTGAAGCTGAACGTGATCGTTTGGGATGGTTGCAACGTAATCAGCCACTTGCTGCCAGCAGCGATCCTGAAGGACAGAGCTGGTGCCGTGCGTGTGGTACTGGAGAGATGCCCAACCGTGGAATTCGAACATTTAAGTGCGGCCTACAATCAATCAACTGCCGACTGGTCAAGTGACTAAGCTGCGACGAGCAGAGTTTTGCGGTTCCTCAGAGCATCGCCCACACCTTGATCTTCCCAAGAGTCCACAGCCTCTCACGGCAACAACTATTGCGATGAAACCTGAGCCTCAATCGTGGCAGCGGCATCGGAGTTGCCATGCTGGGTTTTGACCCACTTCAATCGTTTAGGCCGAATTGCCATGCGGCTAGTGACGGCCGCGACAATGACGAACCAGTGGGTCATATAAATCATGCCGCGCCCGGTTTGCACCCAGAGGGAAAACGCGGAGGCCTTTTGGGTTTGCTTAAGACCTTGGGCCATGCTCACCGTCGCGAACAACACCGCCACGCTCGACAACGGCATCAGCATCGGCAAACGGTTGCGAGCCAGGGCCAGGGCGAAGTCGGGAAAAGCTGCCGTGGGTAGACCGTACTGAATGAGCCAAAAAATGAGGAGATCAAAGGTTTTGCTCCAGCCCAAGCGTTTGGGCGTGAGCAGTTGCCAGTAGTCGAGGTATCGTTGGTAGCCGCCCTCGGCCCAGCGATTGCGTTGATGCCATAGCGGTAGGGCTTTGACAACCCCCTCTTCCCAAACGGTGGGCGTCATAAATAAGGGGACGTCCCAACCGTTCACGTGCAGTTTAAGGGTGAGGTCGAGGTCGTCGGTAATGGTTTCTTCATTCCAACCGCCGCACTGTTCCAGCGCTGCCCGGCGCACAAATTGACCGTTGCCGCGCAGTTCGCCAATGCCATTCACCGTGCCGCGCTGGCGCTGACAGTTGGCGTCAAAGGCCATCTCGGCCACTTGGCTACGTGTCCAAAAATTATCGGTGCTGTTGGCGATCGCCTTGCGCAGTTGTACTGCCCCGACCTGCGCTTGCTCAAACATCGGCACTACTTGCCGCAGACAGTCGGCCGGAATCTGCGCATCGGCATCAAACACCAGCAAAATCGACCCAGCAGTGGTGGGCCAAACCTGATTCAGAGCCCCGGACTTACCGCCAGTGGCTGTTTGGTCACGATGGACAACCTGTAAATTGGGATGCTGCTGGGCCACCTGATCCATCAGTTGGCTGGTGCCATCGGTACTGTGATCATCAATGAGCCAGACATCAAAGCGCTCCGCTGGGTAATCAATGGCCATCAGGGAATTGGCCAACCGTTGGATAACGCTGACTTCATTTTTGGCCGCCACCAAAATCGATACGTAGGGCCAGTTCGTTAGATCGGTTGTGGCCTGTTCTTCCACTGCTGTGTCGTGCCAACTGGGTAAGGCCGTGGGGCGTCGCTGGGGGCGGGTCAGCAATAACCGTAAAAGATGTGCCCCCATCATGACCGCCAGACCATAAACCACCCACTGCCCCCAGGCCAATAGGTGCACCGCTGCAGTGCAGGACCAGACGCCCGCCAGCGCGATCGCGGCTTTCAGTCGTCGCCGCTCATATCGATGGAAATCGTCAGCCGCTAGGGGTAATAAATCAGCTGAATTGGTCTGGTCCCCATTGAACATCCGCTTACCACCTTGCCTCTTGCTGCCGGTTGTTGATATCTCTATGCTTCGTTGCTCTAGCTGACGACTTTGTTGATGGCTCAGCAATGAACCTGGGTATCCTCAAAGCACTGCAGCAAACCCATCAGCGCTTGCCGATGGCCGGGTTAGAGCCTGTCCCTAAAGGGCTCCATAGCGGTCACCTTTAGGCGGGGTCAAACGGTTCGTCGGGCCGGGGGTATGCGGGCGCTCGCCAGTTTACAGCTCTTCATCATCCTAGCTGCTTAAGGTCGATGAAATGGCAAAGCGACGTCTGCAAATGGATTTGTTGTGGTATCACTGAGGGCACATCGGCTCTGCTCTAGAGAGCTACTTTTGCCGGATGTAGAGGCTTCAGGCCGCTGCGCACGCTCATTGATTGGGTCAACTGATTTCTACTAGGTGCCATGTCACTGACTTTTGAAGAGATAAAACCTGTCAATAAATCCGACATCGGGGTTTATTTGCCTTACTACCAGGGCACCAAGCGCAATGCTTTACCGTATGCGATCGGTCTCTACAAGCGAGGAAATCTGGAGGGCGAACGGGCGATCGAAGAAGGCGAAAGTATCCCCTTTATCGCCACCTGGAATGTATCGACTTTGCCAGCTGATTTGACGCGTTGTCGCCTACAGTTTGATGATGATGCCGATCTCAGTTACGAGATCACCATGGCTACGTTTGAATTTGTCGATTTTTTGTTTGATGTGGTCGTTTCTCTGCGCCACAAGCAACCTGCCGATTTTTCTAAATCTTTCTACCGTAAGCTTTTGCGTTTAGACGATTGACATCGTGAGGTTGTGCATCGGCAAGTAGTGGCAGAATGGGAAGGGCAATCCACCATACACCCACCGGTAAGGAGCTAGAGGAGTGCCCAAAACAGCCAAACACCTGATCATTGGCTCAACAGAAGCCTATAGCGGCAAATCGACCCTTTCAATTGCCATTGGTAGTCAGCTCCAAAAGATGGGTTTCCAGGTGGGCTGGGGTAAGCCGCTGTCATCAGTGGATACGTTTGGCCACGGTCTCGAGCAACTTGATAGTGATTTGAGCTTTGTGCCCACGACGCTGGCGTTGGCATCCGAACACCAACCACCCAATCTTTTGTCTTTAGATAGCAAGACTGTAGTGGAGCGCTTGCGCCAAGAGGCGGTGCAAACGCTGGATGACGCCCTCAAGCATTACTGGGAAGATGCCCAAGGCGACATTATGTTGCTAGAAGGGCCATCGACCTTGGAAGAAGGTGCCCTGTTCAATTTATCTTTGCCGGAGATGGCAACGGCCCTCGATGCTCAGGTCGTGTTGGTCATGCAATTTGACGCTCGCCGCATGGTGGATCAGCTCGTAGCCGCGCAAAAGCGTCTGGGCCGGGCGCTGATTGGAGTGGTGCTGAATGGCGTAAGCGAATCTGACGTTGTCCTCATCCAAGACACGATCGCGCCTTATTTAGAACAGCAGGGCATCGCTGTGATCGCCATGTTGCCGAAGCTATCGTTTCTGCAGGGGATTCGCGTGTCAGAGCTGGTGCGGTACTTGGATGCCGAGGTGCTCTGCAGTGCCGACCATCTCGACCTGGTGGTCGAAAGTCTTAAGATCGGGGCCATGAACGTGAACTCAGCGCTCCGCTTTTTTGGACAGGGCCACCATCAGGCTGTAGTGACGGGGGGTGATCGCCGCGATTTACAAATTGCTGCCTTAGAAACTTCGACCCACTGCTTGGTGCTGACGGGGCAGATTGCCCCCACCCGCGATGTTTTAGCCCTGGCAAAAGACAAAGAAGTGCCCGTGTTGTCAGTGGCCACCGACACCCTGACCACCGTTGAGCGGATTGACATGCTGTTTGGGCGGGTGCCCCTGAATAATCCCGATAAAATTCCGCTGGTTCAAGAGCATTTGGCCAATCAGGTGGATATTGAGCGATTGATCGCACTGGTAGGGCTCGAAAGACCCGCGATCGCACCCCGAAGCTAACTTTTTCCACCCTGACTGATACAATGGGCGCGTTCATTTATTCGTGTATCTCCGTTGAGTCAGTCCA
>ERZ1740065.2598-NODE-2598-length-11244-cov-5.682724_pt1 | contig 11244 bp, 9 predicted proteins | sample MGYA00581738_ERZ1740065 | MGnify/ENA primary metagenome ERZ1740065 (study PRJEB43018, sample SAMN04849749) | marine metagenome | isolation source: floating plastic debris | place: Pacific Ocean | collected 2008-09-01 | study: EMG produced TPA metagenomics...
GGGTGCTCGACAATGACTAGGATCGGGATGGGGATACGCTGACCTTCTCCTCCCTCGGCGCTGCTGCCAACGGGTCGGTCGTCGACAATGGTGATGGCACATTGACCTACACGCCGAACGCCGGTTTCAACGGGTCCGACAGCTTCACCTATGAGATCAGCGATGGAAACGGCGGGACCGATACTGCGACTGTCAACGTCTCTGTCGATTCAGAGAATGATGCACCTACGGCCGGTGATGACACCGCGGTGACCGACGAGGATCAGTCCGTCACCGTCAACGTTCTCGAAAACGATGATGACGAGGACGGCGATACGCTGACCATCAGCGCCGTTGGCGCGGCGGCGAACGGAACCGTTACCGACAATGGCGACGGGACACTGACCTACACGCCAAACGCTGATTTCGCGGGAACGGACAGCTTCAGCTACACCATCGCTGACGGCAACGGCGGCAGCGCCACGGCGACGGTCAATGTCTCCATCGATCCCGTCAACGACGCACCGGAGGCCGCTGACGACGTCGCGCAAGTGGTGGAAGATGGCTCTGTCTCCATCAACGTGCTCGAGAATGACGCGGACGTGGACGGGGATACGCTGAGCATCGTCTCGGTCGGTGCCGCGGGCAACGGGACCGTTTTCGACAACGGCGATGGCACGCTGACCTATACGCCGAACGCCGGTTTCAGCGGGTCTGACAGCTTCACCTACGAGGTCAGCGATGGAAATGGCGGGACCGACACGGCAACCGTCAGCCTGAGCGTCGGTGCGGTGAATGATCCGCCCGAAGTGATCGAGGAGGATCTGGGCACTGTCTCCGAAGATGCCGGGGCGCCCGTGACCTTTGATATTCTGGCCAACATCGTCGATGAGGACACGGATATCGAAGACATCACGATCAGCAATCTCTCCGCCAAGTTCGGGGATACGGAACTGTCGGTCACCGAGGTGGATGGCGTGATTTCCTTCGATCCGACGCAGTTGGGTGATCTGCTGAACGAGGGCGATCTCGCAAATGTCACCATCACCTTCGACACCTCCGATGGGGACAACACGGTGTCCAACAGCCTGACGCTGGGTGTCGAAGGGGCCGATGAGGACACAGGTCCAAACCCGATCCTCGGCACCGCCGGCAGCGACCGCCTGGTTGGAACAGATGGGGACGATGTCATCGAAAGTCTGGGAGGCCGTTATGACCGGCTTACCGGTGGAGAGGGCGCGGATATCTTCGTCTTTGGCGATGAGCTCTCCAACGGGGTGCGCGAGCGCGATGTGATCAACGACTATGAAGTCGGCGTTGACAGCATCCAACTGGCAGCGGGCACCCAGATCACCAGCATCCGTGAAACCTCCAGCAGTGTCGTCATCTTCCTCGATGGTGACAATGACGCAATTTACGTGCGCGGCGAAGGGCTGAGCGCGGAAGACCTGACGATCACTTACGATGATCCGTTGACAATTGGATAAGGAAGAAAACCATGAAGATGAATTTCATACGATCACTTGCAGTTGTTGCCTGCGCAGCGGTGTCCCTGACGGGTGCTGTGCAATCGGCAGGGGCTGCCACACTGGGTCTGACCCTTGGCGATCCGTTTCTGGAGAGCAGTACGGCCAGCAGTGATTTTCTGCAAAACGGTGATGAAGGTGACCTGTCCTCCTTTGGCGGGATCATCGATGCCTCTGCCGGTGTCACGCTGAATGGCGTGGCGGAGCTGGGCTACTTCTTCGCCTTCGATCCGAATGACCTCGGCAGTGCCACCGCCGCATTTGACATCATCGATGAAAATAACGACGTGCTGCTGTCCGACAATCTGATCGATGTCGGGTTCCGCGATAATGTCGTCGAGTTGCTCTTTGACGGTCTGACGGGGGCTGCTGCTGGCCTCTTCAACACGACGGCGCTGGTCGAGATTGAATTCGACGGTCTGTTGGGGTCAGATCCCTTCGCGTTCTTCGAGGATGGCGAGGCCTATGCAACCCGTATCCGTGTCAGTAACGTTCTGACCGATGTTACGCCGATACCGGTGCCCGCGTCCTTGCCGCTGATGATGGCCGCGATGGGCGGTATCGCGCTGCTGAGACGTCGCAAGCGGGCTGAACCAGCCAACGCCTGAGAGATCAGGTAAAAGAGATTTCCCGGCTCGGCCTTCGTTGGCCGGGCCGGCCTGCGCTTGAAGAAACGAGGTTGTGATAATGCGCTTCTCTATGCGGCTCGGTGTTTCGTTGCCCGCCGCTGTTTTTGCATTCTGTGTTTCCGCCTCGGCCCATGACTGCACGGGCCCTCTTCTTGAGGGGCAGGATATTCTGGGCGATGCGGTCTGCCTGCCACCAAAGCCGCAGCGTATCGTCACCATGGATCCATTCTATTCACTGCTGATGGCGATGGAACTGGAGGCGCCGGTGGTCGGAACGGCCCTGTCGGGATCCGATCTGCCGCCCCAGATGCCACAGCGGTATGCCGATGAGATCGAGGTGCTTGGCCAAGCCACCGCCCCAAATCTCGAAGCAATCCTGTCGGTCCGGCCCGATCTCATTCTCGGCAGCGCCTACGGTCAGGAAAAGCTGCATGCACAACTGCAGGCCATCGCGCCAACCGTCCTGATCGACACGGCCGATTGGCGGACCTACTTCCGGCTCGTGGCACGGTCGGTGGACCGGGAGGCTTTGGCGGAGCAAAAACTCAAGGGTTTTCAGGAGCGTCTCGATGCAACCGCGCGGTCGTTGCCGGAGAATACATCCGTCTCTTTCATCCGTATCGTTCCTGGTGGCTTTCAGGTCTACGTGGCGGGGCCGAACGCCTATGCCCCGATGGCGTTGCTGACAGAGCTTGGGCTCGAGCGGCCGCCGTTCGAAACGGTCACGGACAACACAGTTTTACGCCGTCCGACACAGGAGGGGCTGCTCCAGTTGCAGGGCGACATCCTGATCTACACCATTGGCGGAGCGCATCACGACGGGGACGCAGAGGCGCTGGAGCGGGAGGTTACGGGCTCTCCGATCTGGCAGGCCTTGCCCGCCGTCAAGGCGAACCGGGCGTTCAAGGTCGATCCGGCCCATTGGATGGGGTTTGGTGGCATCGCCTCCGCCCATGCGATCCTGGATGACCTGCGTGAGATCTTCGGTTTCGTGCCATGACAGATCTGAGACGGGCGCTTTTGTCGGCCTCCGGCCTGCTTCTCTTCAGCCTTGTTCTGTCGCTGTGCCTTGGGGTGCAGAGTTATTCGATCGGGACGGTCTTTGCGGCGTTGACGTCCGCCGAGCAGGAGACGGTGGACGCGCTGGTGATCTGGTCCTCACGGGTACCGCGAACGCTGGTCGCACTCGCCGTCGGGGCGGGTCTCGGTATGGCGGGGGCGATGTTGCAGACCCTGACGCGCAACATACTCGCCGACCCGGGACTGCTTGGGATCAATGCCGGGGCCGCCTTCGGTGTTGTCCTGCTGGTCGCGGTAACGGCAACACCGCCACCGCTTAGCACCCTGGCGCTCGCGTCCATCGTCGGGGCCCTCGTAACCGGCGCGCTGGTCTACATCCTGGCGGGCGGCGCAGCAGGCATCGGGAAAGACTCCCTGCGGTTGATCCTCGCCGGAGCGGTCATGGCGCTCGCCCTTGGCAGCCTGATGCACATCCTGCTGCTGCTGGAACCGGGCGCGTTCGAAGCGACACAGCTCTGGCTGGCGGGATCGATAGCGGACAGACCGGGCGACATGCTGCCATTCTTCCTGCCCGGTATCGGTCTTGCGCTCGTCGCGGGGCTGATCCTGTCGCCCATGCTTTCCGTGTTGATGCTGGACGCGACGCAGGCCGCCTCGCTCGGCGCGAACATCATGCGCACCCGCGTGTTCACCCTGCTCGTTGCCTCGGTACTCTGTGGGCTGAGCGTGTCACTGGCAGGGCCATTGGCCTTTGTGGGCCTGCTTGCACCGCACCTTGCCCGCGGGCAGGTGGGCCCCCGACCGGTTGCGATGTTTCCGCTTGCCACCCTGTTCGGTGCAAGCCTTGTCCTGCTGGCGGACATACTGGCACGTATGGTGATTGCACCCGCGGAGCTTCCGATTGGTGTCATCCTCGCGGCAATGGGTGTGCCGGTCTATATTCTTCTGCTGACCAGAAGGCGGAAATTCGCATGACGGTGGCTGCGGGCACCTTTGGCCATGCGGCCGTGCGCGCAGAGCGTAGGCGAAAGGGCCTCCTAAGCGTTCTTGGGCTAACCTTGGTGCTGACCGTCATCGGGGGGCTCAGTCTTCGCCTTGGACTCGTGCCTGTCGATCTGCGCGACATCACCGGCAGTTTCGCCGGGGGCGAGCGTTCGGTTGTGGTGGACCTGCGGTTTGCGCGATTTGCCGTTGCAGCCGCGGTTGGCGCAGGTCTGGCGATCTCCGGAACGCTCATGCAGGCGATTTTGCGCAATCCCCTGGTGGAGCCGGGCGTTCTTGGTTTGAATGCCGGTGCAGCACTGGCCGCGGCGACCGTGCTGATGCTGACCACCGGCGCGGTGCCGCAAAGCTGGCTCGCCGCTGCCGCGATCATCGGTGCGATCTGTGTCATGGTCCTGATCCTCGGTCTCGCGTGGCGACCGGGGCGCCATTCACCGGATCGTCTGATCCTCGTCGGCATTGCCATTTCCGCGCTCTGTGCCGCCCTGCTCAGTGCGCTGACACTGTCGGGTCCGCCGCAACGACTTCCCCGCCTGCTGTCGTGGCTGGCGGGTGATCTCAACGGCATGACCATCGCCCAGACACTGCTGCTGGCGGTCATGCTGGTCTCCGCAGTGCCCTTGGTGTTCTGGCTACACCGCAAACTGGATATCCTCGCGCTCGACCGGCTCAGCGCCGCAGGGCTTGGCCTGCGCGCCGTCTGGCCGATTTACGTAAGCCTGTTGCTGGCTGCCCTGCTGGCGGGGTTTGCCACTTCGGTGGCCGGGATCATCGCCTTTGTCGGTTTGATCTCCCCCCATATGGCGCGGCAGATGGTTGGCCCGGCACACGGCTGGCTGGTGCCGGTTGCCGCTCTTCTTGGCGCCTGCATCGTATCCACTGCCGATCTGACAGGACGGCTGGTCCTGATGCCGGATCAACTGCCCGCCGGGTTGATCTGTACGCTGATCGGAGCGCCGTATTTCTTTTATCTGATGTCGCGGCGGCATGTCTGACCCGGTGCTGATCGCTCATGGGCTGAGTTTCCGCCACGCGGAAGCCGCCGCCTTGTTCAACGGGCTCGACCTGTCGATCCCAAAGGGTCAGCTTACCGCGCTGGTTGGCCCGAACGGGTCGGGCAAATCGACACTTCTGTCACTACTCGCCGGAATCGTGCGCCCGGATGCGGGCAAGGTGACGCTTCGCGGCGAGGATCTGTGCCACATTCCGCCGCGGCAGATCGCAAAATCAATCGGGCTGCTGCCCCAGTCGCCCGATGTGGCAGACGGTCTGCATGTCTCCGAATTGCTCGCCTTGGGCCGCACACCGCACCGCCGTTTCTACGAACTCTGGCGGCAGGAGGACCAGGCGGCGCTGGACCGGGCCGCGGCGGCTGCCGGAATCGTGGAGTTGCTTGACAGACCGCTCAGTGCGCTGTCCGGCGGGCAGCGCCAACGCGCCTTCATTGCCATGGCACTGACGCAAGAGCCTGATGTGATCCTGCTGGATGAACCCACCAGTTATCTCGATATTTCACATCAGATTTCCATCCTCAAGCTGCTGCGCCACCGGGTGGAGAGGCAACAGAACACGGTTGTCGTATCGATGCACGACATCGCGCAGGCGGCGCAATTCGCAGATCGTATCGTGGTGATGCGGGAGGGGGCAATCTTTGACGAAGGACTGCCCGAGGACGTCGTGACGCCCGCCCTGTTCGACAAGGTATTCGGATTACCCGTCAAAGTGTTGAAGGAGGCAGAAACCGGTCTCATGGTCGTCGTGCCGAAGGAACTTCGAAAGGATCGGAGCAGGTGACGCGCGATGCAGATTTCTCCGCAGCCGTTGCCGCCCTGCAGGACAAGGGATTGCGGTGGGCCGTTCTGACGGATAGCGAAAGCCCCGGCCTCCAAGGCTTCGGCCCTGACGCAAAGGCGGTCACGCCGGATATGTTTGTCCGGCTCGGCAGCGTTTCGAAACTCTTTGTCGGGGCGGTTTGCGCGCGGCTGATGGCTGAAGGGTGCCTGGCCCTTGAAACTCCTTTGCAAGGGCGCGTAGCCGTGCCGTCTTCCTGCACTGGGATTCGCCTGCAACAGCTGTTGAGCCACCAAACGGGCTTGCGTGATGCACTGGAGGCGCCGGATTTTCGGCGCGTGATCAATCGCGATGTCTCCGTGCCTGTGCCCAAGTCAGCCGTGTTGAACGCAAGTTTGGCGCAACCGCGTGATCCAAGATGTGCCCGATATGCGAACACCAACGCCATTCTGGCGGCTGAGCTTTGCGAGACGGTGGGAGAGACATCTTTTGCGGCGATACTCGAGCGCATTTTTGGCTGCGATGGGCCTCTTCTCCAAGGGCCGCTGCCAGACCCGCATCCAGCCGGATATCGCTGGGGGCGCGGGCCCGGGCGGATTGAATACGGGACCGTGCTGCATGAGGCCACGCATTACGATCCATCATGGGCAGGTGCCGGCGGCTCCATGATGGCAAGGCTGCGGGACCTGCCGGAATCGCTGCGCGTCGCCTTCGAGACACTGCAGGCCGCGCCGGAAATGGATGCGCGCTATCACTGGTTTGCGGAGAAGCGGCACGATTGGCTCTGCCACGCAGGAGACGTGCCGGGCTTTTCCTGCTGGGCAGGATATCACACCGGGAGCAAGCGCATGATCGCTGTGTCGGCAGGTCTGTCCTGGGTCCCTGACCTCGGCAATCCGGCCGAGACACTGGGGCGGATTTGCGCAGATCTGCATGAGGAGGACTGGGTATGACCCGACTGCGATTTTTGGTTGCCTGTTGTGCTCTTTGGATGGCGCTTGCCGATTGTGTCAGAGCCGAACCGGAGGCCGTCCAGGTCCTGCAGCCCCTACTGAATGCGAGCACAATCCCCACCCTCGGTTATGCGGTCCTGCAGGACGGTCAGATTGTTGAGCAGGGCCTGCTGTCGAATGGCGGCAACTCTGCGTCAAACGGGTCATTCCGGTTCGGTTCGCTGTCCAAGACCGCGACCACTCTGATGATCCTGTCACTGGTGGAGGACGGCAGACTTTCGCTCGACATGCCGGTGGCAGAGGTTTTGCCAGATCTGAGCATTTCAAACCGCTGGTCGGATACCGCGCCGCTGCGTCTGATACATCTTCTGGAACAGACCAGCGGGTTGCCGGGCACGGCCTATGCCGATTACCGCGACGTATCCCCGGATTTCACGGCGACGGCCTATGCGCAAAGCAGACCGCATGACCTGCGCTGGCCTCCGGGGCGGTATTTCTCCTACGCCAACGGCAATCATACGCTTGCCGCCGCCGTCGCCGAAGCGGTGACCGGTCAGCGCTTCGATGAGCTGATGCGCGTCCATGTGTTCGATCCGCTTGGCATGGCGAACACATCCTTCGATCTGTCGGATCCCCGTGTGCAGCCGGTGTTACAGAGCGTCGGAACAGATGGCCGCCAGCAGGAGCCATGGCAGCTGAGCGTTCGACCGTCCGGTGCAATGGTCGGACCTGTCCGCGATGTGGCACAACTGCTGCGGTTTCTAGCGACCGGAGACGCCGAAACCCCGCCGGTTTCCCAGGAGGCACTGCGCCGCATGCGCAGCCCGCAAACGTCTCTTGCCGCGCGGGATGGCTATGAGCTCATTTACGGCGCGGGCCTGTTCGGTTTCGTGGCCGCCGATCACATCTTCTGGGGGCATTGGGGGCGGATCGATGGGTTTCAGACCACCCTGGGGACTATCCCGGAGCAGAGAGCGGGATTTCTGCTTGTCGCAAACGGCGCTGACCGCAGCGCTTTCCACCAGATGCGCGAGGCGCTGGCGGCGCATGTCGCAGCTGACATCCCCCCATTGCCCGCAGTCACCGCTGTAGAACACCCCGGGGAGCTGGAACAGTTAGCCGGCTGGAGGGTGCCTTTCACGGACGATAGCGTGTTGCGCAACTGGATCAGAGAAATGCTGGGGCTGACACGGATCCGCACGACCGGGGACGGAACGGCGCTGCACCTGACGGCGCTCCTCACCGGCGCGGCCCGGCTTGAACCTTTGGGCGGAACACAGTTCCGGCAGGAAGGATTTCAGATCCCGACACATGTCTTTTCCAGAACGCCGGAGGGCGAATGGATCATGCTCGGCGACCAGCAGCTCAGCTTCAGGCAGGTTTCGCCCATTCAGGCCCATGCCATGCGCTTTGGTTTTGGCGCTGTCACGTTGGCCATCGCCTTGAGCCTTCTGACAGGGCTCTGGATCGGGATACAGCAGCTGCGTGGCCGGCCCGCCCCAAGCCACGCGCCCGCCGGTTTGCTTGTGCTTGCGGCGATGTGTTTCCTGTCGATGCTGGCGCTCTTCGCGCTTTGGGGACTGTTCGGATCACTGGCCGATCTGCATCTTCTTGCCACCGCTTCAACCCGCTCGCTGATACTCGTCGGGTTGAGTGTGGTCTGGCCTATGTGCGTCTTGTGGGCGGCATATCTTCTGATCGTCCGGCGACACCGGATGGCGCGGGGGTCGCTGCTCTATTGCTCCGCCGTGGCCGTGGTGTTGATTGTTGCTGCAGCATATCTCTTCTCGCAGGGTTGGATGCCTTTGGTCACCTGGCAGCAGGCTTGAATGTCCTGCGCAGTGCGCCTTACTCTCGCGCGCATGAGGCTGATGCGCGCGAGGACACAGTGATGACCAGAAAAGAGTGTCCTTCAATGCGGCAGATGATGTCGTGACCGGCGCCGAAGGTCAGCGGGCATCTGCCTCGCCGCTCGCCGGAAGTTTCGGGACCGAGCTCGCGGGCGCGTCCATCCTCATCGTCGATGATGAACCCGGCATGCGCAACTTCCTCAATAAGACGTTGAAAGGCTCCTGTGCACGGGTGGATGTGACCGGCGATACGGAGGAGGCATCGGCCTTTCTGGACAAGAACAACTACGATGTCGTCGTCCTCGACAACATCATGCCCAAGCAAAGCGGGCTGGAATGGCTGACCGCTCAACAGCGGATCGGGTTGCATTCAGACGTGATCCTGATGACGGCCTATGCCGATCTCGATACCGCCATCGCGGCCATTCGTGCGGGCGCATCGGACTTTCTGCTGAAACCGTTCAGATCCAACCAGATTTTGAATGCGATCTCGCAGAGCCTGTCCCGCATCAGGTTGCGGCGGCAGAACTCTGTCTTGCGGCATGAACTCGAAACCGGCAGCGACCTGTTGCGCCAGCGGGATGCGCTGCTTGGCTCTTCCGACGCGATAGAAGCGGCGCGGCAATCGATCCGGATGGCCGCCGCCATCGAGGCGCATGTCGTCATCCGTGGCGAGGTCGGGTCGGGCAAGCAGGTGGCCGCCCGCATGCTGCACACCTATTCGCCGCGCCGTGCAAATCCCTTTGTCTGGCTGCAATGCTACGGGCTGACCGAACAGGAGTTCCGCAGCCGACTGTTCGGGCACATCGGTCACGGCAAAGACGACGGTGAAACCGATGAAGAAGGCATGCTGCGCAATGCCGCCGGGGGCACGCTGTTCCTGGAAGACGTGGATCAGCTTGATGCCAGTTGCCAGAACGTGTTGATGGAGCTGTTGTCTACCGGCCGATACCGTCCTGTTGGGGCAGAGCGCAGCTTTCCCCTGAACATCAGGCTCATTTGTTCCAGCGCGCGCGCCCTGCAGGACAGCGTTCACAACAAACAGTTCCGCGCGGATCTCTTCTACCTTCTGAACGTGCATGAAATCATATTGCCGCCCCTGCGGGAGCGATCCGAGGACGTGCTGGATCTGGTGGGTTTCTTTCGGGAAGAGCTGGCGCTTCGGATGGGGATCAAGGCGCCGGATCTGAGTTCCGCCGAGCGGCGTAAACTGCTGGCATACGACTGGCCGGGCAATGTGATGGAATTGCGCAACACGGTCGAAAGGGCGCTCATCCAGGGTGGATTCGAGCAAGCACTGGACGGAGCCGCTGACCATGATACCGAAACGCTTGCAACCGTCGAGCAGCGGCACATCCTGCGCGTTCTGGATGCCTGTGGCGGGAACCGCGCCGAGGCTGCGCGGAGGCTTGGTGTCGCGCGCAAGACGATTGATCGCAAATGCCAGTCCTGGGGTCTCTAGCGCGTCATGACACGCATCCGGCTCAGACTCCTTCTGCTGGCGCTCCTGCCGCTTGTGGTGCTGCTGCCGGTGTTTCTGGGCTTCACCATGATGCGGTGGATCGACAAATTCGACGAGCTGCTGATCTCTAAAGTTGTTAGTGACCTTCGGGTAGCCGAACAGTATTTCGAGCAGATCGAGGCGGGACAGGCGTCGGATATCGCGGCCCTTGCACAGTCGGTCCGGTTTCAGGACGCCCGCAGGCAGGGGCCGGACGTGTTCCAGTCCTTTCTGACCGCCGAGCAAACCCGGCTTGATCTGGATTTTCTGACTTTCAAAAACGACGCAGGCGTGGATTTGCCGGATGCTGCGCGCGCCGTGGTGGCAGAGGCGGAACCGGATGCCCCCAGTGCCGCCCTGGCCATTTTCACCGCCGATGAGCTGGCGCAGATTTCACCCGCGCTTTCAGAGCGGGCTGCCCTTCCCCTCGTGCCCACCGAAGCCGCCCGCGCCATATCGCGCGAGACGGAAACCCGCGGCATGATCATCCTCGCAGCGCATCGTGCGCCGGATGGACAATCCGTGCTTCTGGGCGGGCGGTTGTTGAACCGCAACCTCGATGTGATCGATACCATGAACGATCTGATCTATCGCGAAAGCGTTGACGGTCAGGAGCGCCGGGGTACGACCACGCTGTTTCTGGACGACGTACGCATCTCCACGAACGTGCGTCTGTTCGAGGGGGAACGCGCGCTTGGTACCCGCGTGTCCGAGGTCGTCTGGACGCAGGTCATGAAAAACGGTCAACCCTGGTTTGACCGCGCCTTTGTCGTGAACGACTGGTACATCTCCGGCTATGTGCCCCTGACGGATGCCGAGGGGTCGCGGATCGGTATGCTTTACACCGGGTTCCTCGAAGCGCCTTTCATCGGTCAACGCAATACGACCATCCTGTCGCTCATCGTCGCATTCGTCGCGGTCATCTGCATTTCCGTTCCCATCTTTCTGCGGCTCGCCCGAGGTGTCTTTGCACCCTTGGAGAAAATGACGGAA
>ERZ1740065.2599-NODE-2599-length-11243-cov-7.039864_pt1 | contig 11243 bp, 6 predicted proteins | sample MGYA00581738_ERZ1740065 | MGnify/ENA primary metagenome ERZ1740065 (study PRJEB43018, sample SAMN04849749) | marine metagenome | isolation source: floating plastic debris | place: Pacific Ocean | collected 2008-09-01 | study: EMG produced TPA metagenomics...
GCAACTGACTTTTAATCAGTAGGTCGCTGGTTCGAACCCAGCAGGACTCACCACCCATACTCCTCGAACATCGGTTTCTGGAGACTCCGCCTGCGGGGCGGGAATTGTGCCCGTAATTCCGGGGCTTTGCAGAACTCAGATTTTGATGAGGTTCCCGCGGAGACGCAATGACCTACCAATCCGCGGCTGAAATGCGCGAAGTTCTCCCCGGTCGATTTGGTGACCTACTGCTTAGAATTCAGGAGTTTGAGAAGCCGAGCGCCTCACGCTGATCGGCGAAGCGGATCGGTAAGTCACCCATGCGCCAAAGGCTGCGAGCCCTGAGGCTGGTGGGTTGAGAGCCATTCAGGATGCTGCGGATGATTGAGGGATCTAGGTAGCTTAATCTCGCAAGGCGCTGCAGATGACGAAGCTTTGTGGTCTTTATGGCTCTAGCGGCAGCTTCGTCCATCTGGAGAAGCTGTTCACGAGCTGCAAATGCTCGACTAAGCAGTTCGACAAGCTTGTCGTTTTTGGCAGTCCTATCTTCTCCTGACGGCTGCAGTCGAAGGCGAGGTTCATGACCGTAGCTCTGTCGGTCGAGCGCAATCTTAAAGTTCGACCTGGCTGTGGCTTCGTCGCTGATCAGGATGCCCAGCGCCTCAGCTGGCTCAAACGATCCACCAATTCCATTTTCGCTAACGACAACCTTGAGCTTAATTCGTGAGAGGATCTCGCCAGCTTTGCTGACGGGTAAATGCTCAATGTCAGATCCTAGCTTGTCTGCGTTCATAAAGACCTTTTGTTTCTCATCCGCCGTCTTCGAAGCGGCCAAATCTCGAACGTTCATGTTCGTCCTTAGCCACCTAGCGACCGCGCGCCGAACTGCTTGTTCGATTTAACTCGCAGGCAATCTCAAAGCTGGTGCTTCGTAGTCATCATTCATGTTTGACGCATAGTAGGTGTATCGTCGCCCATGTCTTTTGGTGTGTGGGAGACATCGGACGACCGCGCTCGTCAAAGATCATGCCTGCGAGCAAAGCCAATCGTCGCTTGGGTCCTGCAGATGAGCCATGTGACGTCCGCTCTTTGAGTTTCGCCTGGACCGCGTCGAAGATCTGTCGCTCAACAATTGCCTCGTGCAGGCCGGGATAGACTTTATCCTTGTGCCGGACCTCACCGACATAGAGTGGATTGGAGAGTAGATGCTTGAGCGCTCCGCGTTTGATCGGGAGGCCACCGCTCACCCGACCGCGTTTCGAGACATGCCGCTTGCTTACGACGCCCTCTTTACCAAGCTCTTCAACAAGTGCTTTGATCGAAGCTGCTTCGAGATAGCGTCGCATGATCTCTCGGACGGTTTCGGCTTCCTCCAGGATGATGACGAGCTTGCGATCGACTGCCTTGTATACAAGCGGAACGCTTCCTCCCATCCACATGCCCTTTGCCTTCGAAGCCGCAACCTTGTCGCGAATGCGTTCAGCTCCGACCTCACGTTCAAACTGAGCGAAGGAAAGTAGGACATTGAGCGTGAGCCTTCCCATTGAGCTGGTCGTAGAGAACGCTTGCGTCACGCTGACAAACGAAGCCTCAGCTTCATCCAGAACGTCTACGATTTTTGCGAAGTCGGCGAGGCTGCGGGTCAGCCGATCGATCTTGTAAACGACAACTACATCGATCTTGCCTAATCGAACATCCTCCAGAAGCTGCTGCAGTGCAGGTCGTTCAAGCGTGCCGCCTGAGTGCCCACCATCATCGTAGGGGGCGGGAAGCAGAGACCATCCTTCATGCTGCTGGCTCAGAACGTAAGCGGCACATGCTTCGCGCTGTGCATCTAGGCTGTTGAAGTCCTTGTCCAAGCCCTCATCGGTCGATTTGCGGGTGTAGATCGCGCAGCGGAGCTTCTTTTCGGGCTTAGCCATTGGCCGCTACCTTCAGCTCGCCGAGGCGCGGACTGTTTAGTCCAAAGAAGCGCGGGCCGGACCACTTGGCTCCGGTGATATGAGAGGCGACTGCGCTCAGTGAACCGAACGTCTGTCCTCGATACTCGCAGCCGCTTTCCAGGACGACCACCTCATGCACCTCTTCATGCCATGTTCGGGAGAGCCATGTTCCCGGCTTCGCTTCGGTTGATACCCTTCCTTCCTGTCGGCGCTCATCCTTCCGTCCAAGCGCACCCAACTGACGAAGCTCGGCTTGAGTGAGTTTGCCGACCCCAGGCTCTTGTAAGCGTGCCGCCAAGGCTCTTCTCATGAGCGCGAAGCCGAGAGCCGGTGGCGCTGGTGTCCCAAATGTGTTCCGCCACGCCGTGCGCAGTTCTGTTGGCTTCATTTCTTCAAGGGCCACGATGTTCTCTTCGATATCCATGGCAGCAAGGATGCTCGAAGTCCGACACTAGTCGAGTTGTTTCTGCGGTGGGCTCAGTGCACGGCATGAGCAGCGCTGATCAGGTGCAGACGGTCATGGCGGCTTTGCGCCCCACTGTCGGACGCTTTGCGCGAAGCAGTATGTTCCCGAAAGCTGCCATTCCGTATGCCATTCATTCAACGCGTGCTGCATCGGTCTTTACGCATACCGAGAAAAGCCACGGCAAGCTAAAGCCAGCGCGCGAGACATTGATAAAGCTTTCAGCTGCCGGTCGCTCCCAGCTCTGACCAGTGTTCCGTGATGAGCGAAACCACCAATGGAGCTGTCAGTCTAACGCGAACTCGTCTCCGCTAGACATGGAGCGCCCTACCCTCGCCGTTCTTCAAGCCATGAGTGATTGCCACTCCGCCAAGGCAGCGGAGCGAGTGGTCTTGTAAGTTTGTCTATCGGTGAGGTGGCGGTCGGAGCTGAAGTGATTGTAGACGTTGGCGTGAACGGAAGCGAACTTCTGAAGGGACCTCATTCGCCTGAAGCGCTGCATCACTCGCTCTCGTCGTCGGAAGGGTAAGTGTGAGTTCTCCACTCGGTTGTTGGTCCAGCGACCGATTTCTTGGCGATCTTGGTTCCCAAGCTCGCTCATGGCCGCCTTGTAAGAGGGGAGGCAATCAGTAGTGATTGCCTCGACCGGTCCGTAGTTCTTTAGCGCCCTCTTCATGAATTTGAGAGCCGCCTTCTTGTCACGTTTCTTGGTGACGTAGCTCTCTAGCACTTCCCCCTCTTGGTCGACCGCTCGCCAAAGGTAATGCGTCTCTCCATTGATCTTCACGAACACCTCATCGAGATGCCAGCGCCACTGCCTGAAGCCTCGCATCCGATTGATCCGCTGGCGCTTGATGTCCGCTGCGAAAAGCGGGCCGAACCGGTTAACCCTAAACAACACAGAAACATAGCCGATATCGATGCCTCGCTCGAACAGAAGATCCTCGACGTTCCGCAAGCTTAGTGGAAAGCGGACATACATCATCACCACCAGCCGAATGACCTCGGGCGATGAGTTAAAGCGCTTGAAGGGACTTGGAGGTTTGGCTCTCGACTTGCGGCTCATACGCGGCCGCTAGCAGCGGTCGCCCTCGCCTGCCACGTTAGTCTGACAATGCCCTTCCGTGCCATTCTCAGCTCCTTTCAAGCCATAAATAGCCGAAATCCTAACTCTCAAAATGGACCACTTCTCTGGGGGCAGGTCATGACATCATTGGCTCTGTGTATTCGGAGATCGCGTGACGGCCTGGACAGCCGCTGTTGGTTTTGCCTCTCTCATCCCTAAGCTAGACCGGGCCGAAGAAGGAACATTTGCCGAACTGCATGCAAACGTTGTCGCGGGGATCAAGAATGAACAACGGGCTTGGGCGAGGCCGAACGTCGGATCTCGTCGGCGTGCTAAGGAAGCGTCTAAGTCTTTCCTTTGACGCGACTGTGGGCATAGGATTGAAGCATTGCAGAATGGTAGAGGCAAGAAACCCTAGACGCTACTCTATACGTCCACGCATGGAGAACTGCGCTTGACCCGCTGGCAGGAGGGCTCCTTGGGGTTTGATACAGATATGGCGCACGTTTGGATCGTAACCGTGGGCGGGTTGATAGGTGCACTGGTCAAAGGACGTCGGTCGACTCGCCTGGTTTGAGAAGGCGACATCGCGATCGAAGTCAAAGTTGAGCCCGGAGCCCTCCTCTTCCCACGCAACTGGATCGACGCCCTGAAACTGCGACGATCCACCTGCGTCGAGATCGCCGAAATGGAATTCCAAATCGGCGGGCCAGCTATCGACGATCAGGATCGAATTGGGATCGACCTCCTGGTCGCCTGAATTCTCAACCACAATGCTGTAGATCACGTCATTGCCCGGTGTCAGAAGCTTCGAATTGGCCTGCAAAGCGGACTGCTTGCGAACCGAGAGGCGCGGGCGGGTAATGGTGATCGTAACCACAGCCTGCGCGGTAAGACCTGAAGCGTCAGCGATTTCATAGGTGAAGCGGTCGACGCCCGAAAAACCATCGACAGGTGTGTAGGAAAACGCGCCGTCGCTTTGGAACACAACGGTCCCATTGTCTGGTAGCGAGATGAGGTCAGGCAACACCTCAACTGGCCCACCATCGGGGTCGTTGTCGATGGTGTCGGCGTTGCCAAGGATCATGTTGACGCCGCTTAAGACCGTTTCGAAACGGGTTGTGTAGGTGTCGCCGAATGCGATTGGCGGGAAGTTGGGGAATGGACGCCAACGGCACGAACTGCCGTCATTGCTGTTGCTCGGCGTGCCCACAGCAACCAACACAGCGCGCGGCGAGGCGGTTAGATAGTCGAGGATTTCATAGACATTACCCGTCGAATTGCGAAACGTGAAAACGCGTCCATTGACGTCGGACCAGGTCGCGCCGCTTGAGCCTTCCGACGGGAAGTTGGTGATTGTTCGCACGGTGTTCTGGCCGGTTTCTGCATCGATGAGATTGAGCTGCGTACGGCCTGGTGAGATCAGGCGGCGCCCCATCGGTGTATCCACAAAAGCCCAGTCCGCCGAGCCTGACGCGAGCTTCGTGGAAAGCGGGATATCCGTCATCTCACGCGTGATCAGATTGACTTTGGTCATGACCGAAGCGCTGCGGCGAAGGTAGATGTTGTTGTCGTCGTCGATATCGCCAATGTAAGAAGTGAAACCCGTTTCGAACAACACGGTGACAACGCCGTTGGCGTCCACGCGGATGAGGTTTCGTCCTTCGGTGGCGTAGAGGAAGTTGTCGCGCGGGTTGTAGGCCAGCGAGTTGTAGCTTTGATTCCTCGGGCCGATGTCGGTGTAGCGCGAGGTCTTTGTGTCGAAGATCCGCAGCTGACCGCTTTGCACCTGATAGATTGCCCCCGTGCAGGTAAGCGGGGTGGACTGCGCCTTTGCCGAAGCGGCGGTTAGGAGCAGGCTGAACGCGGCGGCGCACGCGATAAACGCCCATCCCAAAGGCAGGCCGCCAAGACGAGGAGTTGTCTGGAAGAGCATCGCTTACTGCCTTTCGTGCAGGCCGAGGGTTTCGGCGTCGAATTTGAGGCGGATCGCTGCAAAGAGGCCTTTGGTGGTGTTGCGCGCGGCGGCAAAGTCGCCATCGCGGAAGCCTTCAATGTTGTATCCAAGGGTGATCAGAGTGTCCTGGACCGGCGAAAGACCGATGGTCGGGCCGAAGGAGAAGCTGGTCAGTTCGTCTTCAAGACTGGCGCGAACGGTGCCGCTAAAGCCAAGCTCGATCGCGTCGGTCACGCCAAGGCGCGCATCGAGGCCAGCGAGCACGGTGGTGCCGCTGAACTCGGTGCCTTCGAATTGGTCAAAGTTATACCGAGCGCCAAGAAACAGCGTGTATTCGTCGCGGCGGGTTTGCTGTTGGATGCCATAGGCGTCCTTGTCCCAGCCACGCGGGCTCCAATTGGTGGAGAGGCTGGCAACGAGGCGGCGCGAGGTCGCGTCGCCATCCACCAGCAGGGCGGTACGGCCGGCGCCAGCGACATTGCCCGCAAGCGCGCCAGTCACCCGGTCGCTCCGGAATTCGAGCTTGCCCAACATCGCGATGTCGGATGCGTCGGGCCGGTGTGCGAAAGCCAGGCTGGCGTCCATAATCTCGGTAGCCGAACCGTTGGCGTTCTCCGCGCGGGTCCAGGTCATACCCGAGCCCACCAGGCTGCCTTCGCCGAGCTGACGGATAGCACCGACGGTCATACCGGTGCGGTCGGCTTGCTCGCCGTCGCGATATTCGCCGCGCGCGGTGACGCTCCAGCGATCCTTGCGCCACGCGCCGCCGAATGTGACCGCGGTGAAGTCTTCAAAGTTGAGGTTTCCGGTGATCTGGCCGCCGCTTGCGGACGGCTGGTTCGGGTTCACGAGATCGGCGTTGCTTGGAGCGCCGCCCAGGGTGCGGTTGCCGTCAACGCTGGCATCAAGGGTGAGCTCGGGCGTCACCTGAATGTTCTGCGAAAGGCCAAAGGCGGCGAAGGAGCGGTTGCCAAATTCGGAAATGGATTCCTGACCCAAAGTGGTGATGATCTGGCCACCCTGCCACGGGGTCGCCTCGATCCCGCCGCGCAATTGGCGCGCGTTGATGTTTTCCCCGTCGGCGATCTCGTAGCTGCCAACGAGGCGCACATTGGGCATGACTTCGTAGCGAACATCGAGACGGTGGCGCGCAGGCAGGTCCACGCTTTCGGCTTGGTCGAGCGCGATCGCCGTGCTGCCGGTGAGCTCCAGCGCACCATCGAACAGACGCCGGGTGGCACCAGCTTCAAGCGTCGTCGAGTCCGCGCTGGTGCCGTCCGACAGGCGATCGTTGAAGTGCGCGATGCCGAGGCGCAGCAGGGTGTTTTTGCGCTGAAGGGTAAGTTGAGCTTGCGCGGCGCGGCGGCGAGCGGGGCCGGACAGGCTGTCGTCCTGCCATACGCTTCCCAACACGCTGAGGGTATCGGTGATCAGCACTCGTCCATCAACGCCGATCTTGCGACGGCCTTGCTCGGCGAGGTTCTGCTGACCCACGCCATAATCGCCATCGATCTGACGAGCATAAGCGAGGATATCGAGTGTCTCGGTCTGCTTTTGCGCTTCGACGATAAAACCCTTGGCGGTCTTACCGTCGCGCTCACTGATGCCCAGCTCGGCGCGCACTTCGGTGGTTGCGCCCAGCCGAGCGCGGACATCTATAGCGCCGATGTTGGTGCGTTCAGCGTTGCCTTGCGCGGTGTCAGCGTCAGTGATGGCGCTGGCGCCGATGCGGACCTTGCCGTCCGTGCTGGTCCAGTCCGCGCGCACGCCGGCGTTCAGCTTGGCATCGCCCAGACCGTCGGTTTCATATTCAACAATGATGAACTGCGGGTTCAGCTGCTCGTCGCGGCTCAAAACCGGCTGCTTAAAGGTGAGCGTGCCCGAAAGCGGATCCAGATCGAAGTCGATGAAGCGCGTAAGGGTGCGCTGCGACACGATAATCTCCGGACGGAAACGGTCGCGCACTTCCAACGTGACTTGCTCGGAATTCGGCAGAATGCGGCGGCTGCCGAGCGCGTAGGGACCAGTGATGCCCTGGCCTTGGATCTCTTCGCGGCGCAGGCGGCTGCCGATCTTCGCGGCAAAGCCAGCCGCTTTCACCGGCCCAAAGCGAGCCTCAGCGCGAACGCCGGTGGCGGTGCGGTTGTAGCGCGCCAGGCGGGTCTGATCGAAGGCGGTCTGGAAGTCGCCATAGAGCGCAAAGAAGGTTGCGGTTTCGATGCGGATGTAGAGTTTCTCGCGGCTGGCTGCGTCGAAACGGCGTTGCGAACCATCGGCAAACACGGTGTAGTAAGCGTTGGGGTCAAGCGCGCCCAGAACCCTTTGGTCTTCGCGCTGCTTGGCGCTGTCATAGGCCAAGGTCACGAGGTACTTACCAAGGATCCGGCCTTTAGCGTAAAGGGCTATGCGGGCGTCTTCGCCGAGGTCGCTGTCGAAAGCGCCGGCGCGCTCCATGTTGTCGGCCACGGACTTCGCGCCGATAGTGCCTTCAGCCAGACCCACAATGGTCCACTCAATGTCGCCCGGTTCGATCCAGGCCTCGACCTCTTGCTGGCGCACAATCTCACCGTCGTTGAAGGTAAAGCCCAGGCGCAGCGAACCCGAAACCATGGTGGGAGCCAGTTCGATCAGAGCAACGCCTTGCTCTCCTTGCGTCACCCACCGTGCGCCGCTGGCGCCGAGGCCGGTAAGCTGGTTCAACTGCTGACGGTCGAGTTGCTCCGCGCTTTCATAGGGCGCGTTGAGCGTGAACTCACCGGTGATCCCTTCGCGCAAGGGGCGGTTGTTTCGATCCAGAACGCGTACAGCGATCACAGGACGGGTGCGACCATCGGCCACCAGGTTCGACAGTTCGGGGATCAGTTCGACCTTGGCAGGCGCCTTGGTGAAGAACACTTCGCGGGTGATTGTCTGGTTCTTGACGCCAAACGAATTGATGATGTCGGCTTCGAGCACGGTGCGGTCGGTTTCCAGCCGCACGCCGCGCCACACGCTCACCGCGTAACGCCCAGCCGATTCCTGCACGCCATCGAAAGTGAGCGGGTTCACCGCTTCGCCATCGACGCGCAGAATGATCGTTTGACCCTTACGATGACGGATTGCGACTTTGACAGCTGGGGCCCGTGGGTTTGCGTCGACTGTGGGGGAGAGCCAGCCATCGGGTCCATCGCCCAGGGCAATCCAGTCCCGCACCACTTCGGGCGAGGTGGTGGCGGCAATCGCGGCCGCGCTGGCCGAGGAGTTGATGGCACGAGCTGGAGCGCGCTCGCTGCCAAGCTTGGAAACCTCAGCCAGATCGTTGATGGCGCGGGCGGTCGCGCCTTCCGGTCGGGTTTCAGCTTTGTCGGCGGCGGGAGCCAGCGCGCCTTGGGGAACGGTCGCGTGGAAGTCTACGACCACCAGGCTGCCGCCTTGCCCGATAACAAAGCGCGAACCGGCGCTACCGGCGTTGCGGGTGGAACGGTGGCAATCGATCAGCTTGGCGTCTTTGGGCAGCGTCATCCGCGACGCCGCGACCACATGGGTGCCGGGCACAACGCCTTCGAAGTGATAGCGACCATCGGCATCGGTTACGGCAAAGCTGCCGTCTTCGAGCATGATGCGCACGCCAGGAATACCCGGGCGCGGATCATCGATTTCGCACGAGCCCGCGGTGACACGGCCAATGATGGTCATCCGGTCCGCGATGGTGTCGCGCTGAATGTCGACTGCGACCTGGGTGCGAGCCGTTCGGCCCAGCACTTCGGTAACGACCGCGTTGTTCAGAGCCCGCCCGGGAGCGGCGTCGGGACGCACACTCATAGCGTAGGTAACGCGTGCGCTGCCGCCAGCGGCGAGAGTGTCGAGCGCAATCTGAAGGGTGCTGCCATCGGGCGCGATGGTCAACGCGTCCGCCGCCGCTTCCTCGCCATTGATGCGGATCGTATCAGGGCGAAGGCGCAGCCAGCGCGATGGCGTGTCAGTGATTACGATGTCGCGCTTGGCCCGGCCAGCGTCCGCGTTGGTGACGGTGATCGCGTAGAACACCACATCGCCGGGGATGACCTGTGCGCGGCTCGCGGTCTTGTCCGCGTTCAGCCCAGGGCCAGCGCGATCAAGCGGGATATCGATCTGGACGGGGGTCGGATCGGTCAGCGTGAAGGCGTTGCCGTAAGACCCCTCGTTGATTTCAAAGGCGCGGCCGTCGGGATGCCTGATACCGGCAAGCTGAGCCGGCGGCACGACCGAAGGCGCCGAATAGGGCTGCGGCGCTTCGACGTGGAGGCGATAGCGGCCCAGCGCGGTCAGTGGGAACCAGAATTCACCAGCGCGCATGTTGATGACATTGCCCGCGCCATCGGTGATCGGCTCGCCCGAAATCAGGCTGGAAGGCCAAGCGGTCACGCCGTCTTCAGCAAAGACCGTGGCGGGCTGCCCGGTGGCGGCGTCGACCAGCGTCACCCGCGCGCCGTTGATCGGCTCACCCGTTTCGCTGTCGAAAACAAGTCCGAACGGATCCACAAGCACGTCAACTTGCGTGGCGATCCGGGCCGGGACCGGTCCGCCAATGTCGGCGGTGATGGTAATCGTGGCGCCGTCTTCAAGGCTGAGACGGCAGTCGTCGGCGAGCACCGGCGGCGGCATGCGCACGGTAGCCATATGGCCGATGAAGATCCCGGTGTTCTCGCCGGTCTCAAAGATGATTTCGGTTTCGCGGTCGCCGGTTGAAGTGGTGATTATCACTTCGAGCTGGTCGATCGCGTCTGGATCGGTATTCGCGGACAGGGCCTGAATTTCGAACATCAGGTTTTGCCCCGCGCGCAGGATGTTGGAGGGCTCGACCATCACGTCGAGAGAGCGCGCGCTTGCAGCTAGGTTTGAAGTTTGCTCCGCACCGCTCGAGACATCCGCACGGGTTCGCGGGTCGCAAACCGGTTCGCGGAAGACAAACTGCGTCGGGCCCTGGGCCGACGAACGGAACGCGCGAATTTCAGGCGCCGGCAAGGTCACATCGAAGCGAACTTCATTCGATGCGCCTGCAACACTGCGACCCTTGAAATTCCACCGCGCTTCAGCCGTGTTGGTAATCGTTCCAATGATGGGCCGGGATTGGTCCCTCGTCGTATCATCCTGGGTCCCGCTTTGCGCGAGCGCCTCCCCTCCGAGCACAGCCAGAGGCAGCAACGCAAACAAGAACGCTGCGATTAGACGGTTCGGAAGGGAGGCAACACGCAAAGTCATGACCAATCCAGACGTGGGTTAGGGGGTGACCGAAGAGGTCGAGGTTCCCGACACGGCGGCCGGGATCGTGACTTCGAAGCTCAGGCCAGCCGCGTCGCCGCCGCTTATGGTGCTGAGCGTGCCGGTCACTTCGTTGTCGCCGGCGTCGTAATTTCCGCCGGCGGTGCCGTTGGTGCAGGTCGCCGCGCCCGAACTGATCGCAACATCGGTGTCGACGAGGATCGTGCCCGTGTTGAACGCCACGTCGCTGGGCAGCGTATCGATCACGCTGATGTTGGTCGCGTCCGCACCGCCCGAGGCGTTGGAGACGGCGATGCAGTAGCGGATGACCGCGCCCGGTATGGCCTTGGGATCGGTCGTGCCGTTGACGGGGTCGCTGACGACCAGGCTCGACTTGATGACAGAGACTTCCGCGCCATCGACATCGAACGTCCCCTGAGCCGAGAACGAACCGTCGTTGTCTGCATCCCCCGTAAGACCCAGCGCGTTGCTGCCATCGGCCAGAACTGTGTCAACCACGCTCTGATCGGCCGAATTGCCCGAGCTTTCGGTCAATTCCGCGCCCAGAGTGCCGGCGCTGCCCGTGCCATCAGAACCCGTTGCGGCCTGATGCGC
>ERZ1740065.2600-NODE-2600-length-11243-cov-5.677780_pt1 | contig 11243 bp, 10 predicted proteins | sample MGYA00581738_ERZ1740065 | MGnify/ENA primary metagenome ERZ1740065 (study PRJEB43018, sample SAMN04849749) | marine metagenome | isolation source: floating plastic debris | place: Pacific Ocean | collected 2008-09-01 | study: EMG produced TPA metagenomics...
ATGACGAGGCGTTTTTCAGGGACCGCTATCAGGTAGAGGAAAGCGACAGCGGGCAAGCGGGCGCAGATACCTCGTGCGAGGAAGCTTTCGTGGAGGACCTGCTGCAGGCGCTTGCCTCAGACGACACTGAAGCTGAGGACACCGGCTTGATCGGCCCGCCGGAGCCGCAGAATGCACAGACCGTCACGGTCACCCCGGCAGCGGTCGTGAAAAACAACAGCCGAATTCTGAAGGGTCAGGCCGAGGCAAAACCTAAGGCTGCGCCTGCAAGAAAGGCGGCGAAAAAGAGCAGCATGTTGCCGCCCGTCATTTCGCAAGAGGATTTCGATGCCATGGTGTCTGCCGAACGGACGGTTTCGAGATCTGCGCATATGCGCCGGTTGGCGACAATTCCCGTCATCCTCTTCGCCTATTTCTTTCTTGGGCACACGGCGCTGCAGTTTGATGATGTACACGCGGTGACGGTCGGCCAGATCATCACCATGGGCGAGACCTACGGATACTGGAGTTTTGAGCGATCCTACACGGCAGGGGGGTAGCGCCGTCGGCGGATCAATTCCCCCATTTATCGATTAAGCTCCGGACGGTCCGGGGCCTTGGGCAACAAGTGACACTGGAAAGGCATGACATGACACTCTTCCGAAAGGTTTTTCAGAACCAATCGAGACCGGCAACCGGCGACGAAGCATTGGACGAGGATGCGCTGCGCGAAGCTTTCATGGTGAACTCCGAGGATCGCGTACTGCCGCTCGATCCCTTTGCCGTGGAAGACGAGGCGGACACCGCTGAGGAGATGTCCGAAGAGGATGGCATCGAGGCACAGGAGGACACTGTCACACCCGAAGATGAGCTTGCGCCGGATACGAATGCCGAGGCAGTTGAGCCAGAGCAGGAAGTCGCCCCCGAGGTGGAGGAAGCCGAAGATGACGGTGCCGATATCGCCGCGGTTCTCGCCCAGACGCGCATGATGGAGCAGGAACCGGTGCGGGTCGAGCCATCGGACGGGCCCGAGGTGGAAATGTCCGAGATGCCGGAAGAAGATGACCGTCAGGATGTTCTGGCCGAGGCGGAGGAGACTGCAGAAGACGGGCCTGTAGCAGATGCAGAGGCGCCGGCGGAGGAGCCTTCCGACGTCGTTGCGTTCGCAAAACGGCAGCTTGAGTTGTCTGAGCATTCAACGCCAAGGGAAGAAGCTGACGAACCTGCGCCGGTCGATCTTTCGGGTGATGCAGGGGCAGGTGCGGTGCCCGCTCCCATGGCGGGCCGCGCAGGGCGGCGCGCGGGACGCGTCAAGACACGGCTGCTGGGCTTCAACCGCGCGGAGGCTGCCGCCAGTGATCCGATCGGTGCGTCAGACAGCGCAACCGCAAAGCCACAACACGAAAAATTCCCCGTCGGTTGGCTCGTCGTGGTGGAAGGGCCGGGGATTGGTCATTCCTTCAGCATCTTTACCGGCGCGTCGATGATCGGACGGGGCGAGGATCAGGTGATTAAACTGGATTTCGGCGACAACAGCATTTCCCGGCAAAACCATGCAGCCATTGCCTATGACGAGGAGCAGAACAAGTTTTATCTCGGGCACGGTGGCAAATCCAACATCATCCGCCGCAATGCACGCCCCGTTCTGAGCACGGAAGAGCTGCATCACGCCGATCTCATTCGCATCGGTGAGACCACGTTGCGGTTCGTGGCGCTGTGCGGTTCGGATTTCAAATGGGACATGACGGATGACGGCGATGCACCCGGTCTTTGATTTTGATGCCGCGTCCGCCCTGAGCCAGGGAGAGCGCAGTTATCAGGAAGATGCCGTGGTCGCGGACTTCTCCCGCGGGTCTGAAATCGGCGTAGCGGTGCTGGCTGACGGCATGGGCGGGCATGCTGCGGGTGATGTTGCCAGCAAAATCGTCGTGACCGAGGTTTTCAGCGAGCTGATGTTCCAGCGTGGCGATGCGACGGCCTTCGAGAAATCGGTGATCACCAATCTCCATGACGCGGCCATGGCGGCGAACGCCTGTCTGCGCGACCACGTTGAAACCTATCCGGAGACGCGGGGCATGGGTGCCACATTGGTGGCAACGGTCATCATCAACCGGCACCTCTATTGGATATCCATTGGGGATTCACCGCTGTTTCTGTTTCGCGACGGCGAGCTTTCACAACTGAACGAAGATCATTCGATGGCGCCGCAGATCGATTTCATGGTGAAATCCGGCTTGCTGAACCAGGATGAGGCGCGATGCCATCCCGACCGGAACACGCTGACCTCCGTTCTCTTTGGCGAAGAGATCCCGCGTATCGACTGCCCGGAAAATCCTTTGGAGCTGCGCACCGGCGATGTGCTGATCGTTGCAAGTGACGGGTTGCAGTTCCTGACCAATGACGAAATCGCGGCGGTGCTCAGCGCCACCCCGCAGGCCTACAGTGCCGAGATTGCAGACAATCTTCTGGAACGGTTGCGGCAACTCAACGATCCGGATCTGGACAACGTGTCGTTTTCCGTGGTCAGGCTGAACGCCGCACAGGGACATGAGGCCGCCGGTGCCGTGTCGGAGATTGCGGAAAGCATACGCTGTGTCGGATAGGGAAGCCTGCACCCAGGTCATTGCGCGTCTTGACCATTGCCTGGCGAGCGGATCGCTGAGTGCGACTGCCGAACGGCAAGCGCAGGGCTTGCGCGACCGTTTGAGCGCCGGTGTTCGTGTTGTCATCATTGGACCGGCAGGTGTCGGTAAGTCACAGCTGCGAAACGTGCTGCTTGGCGAAGAGGTTCGGAACGTCTCTCCAACGGCAGACGCGACATGGTTCAGCCTTGGGGACGGCTCCGCAAGTGCCGAGACAGAGCACGGTCTGGATGTCGCAAGGGTCCATCTGCGCACCCCCTTTTTGCAGCTGACCACGCTGCTGGATGTGACCGCACCGCGCGACCCAGAGACATTTTCCGATCGGGCGACATGGGCATTGTCGCAGGCGGATATCGCAATCTGGTGCACGCAGTCGTTCACAAAGGATGAGGCTGCCGTCTGGATGCAGGCCTCCGATCACTTGAAAGATCACAGTTTCCTTGTCCTGACCAAGGCGGACGCCCTGGCAAGCACAGGAAGTTTGCAAAACCAGATCGCCAATCTGCAGGCGGTCGCCGCCGAGGAATTTCACAGCTTTTTCCCCACATCGACATTTCACGCGCACAAAGCCCTGCAGGCGGACGGAGAAATCACGGACAAGCAGTTGGCGGCAAGCGGGGCGAAGGCACTTCGTCACGCTTTGCACAGTCTTGCGGTTTCCGGGCACCGGGCGGATCTGGACAGCGCGCAGTTGTTTTTGCAGCGTACCGTGGGAGATCCGGAGGCGAACGCATCCGCCGCAGTACAGATGCCGACGCCGCAGGCAACACCGCTGACGCGCACCTATGAACAGGCGCTGTCGCTTCTGCGCGGCCGTATGGCTGATCTCGTGCCTGAGAGTGACACCGCGCTGCCGCCGATCGAGGATGTACTCGGCGGGTGCGGTACATTGGCCGAAGACCTTGCCGAACTGGCCGCCGAGCAGACGCATAGTGACCCCGACTTCGACAATTGGCGCAATGACCTTTATGAAGCCAGCGACAAGGTCGTGCTGATGAGCCTCGAGAACGATCCACGCTCTGCCGCGGACGCTGCCACCGTGATATTGCAGTTGAAACGGGACCTCGAAGCTCGCGTGGCTCATTAAAAACTTAAGGATACGTGGTATTTAGGCCCGCCGATGGCCACAATCACTGCACAATTGCCCACCAGTTTGGATCCAACAAAAAATCATTTTTGGGGCTGAAAACTCATGGCGTATGAGCCATCTTCAAGGCTGTTCGATCACCTGATCCCTGCGCCATCGGTGTTTCTGCAGGAGCTGGCATGAACGTCCTGAACACAGCAGATCGTCAGGGATTTGAGCATGCGACGCAGGCGGAGCTGCTTGCGCTTGGGCTTGAGCCGATGAAGGCCGTTGCCGCGTCGGCAGACGCGCTGCGTACTGCCCTGAACGCATTGCAGTCCCTGGGGGATGAGAACACCGTCAAGCGTGCGGATCGCCTGCTGCGTCAGCTTGATGTATTTGAGCCCAGCGTGACCCTGATTGGCCAAATCAAGTCCGGCAAGACGTCGCTGGTGAATGCCATGGTTGGACAGCCGGATTTGCTGCCCGCAGATGTCAACCCGTGGACTTCCGTGGTCCCCTCGCTGCACCTGCACCCGGCACGGCCGGATTTCAAGAACACCGCATCCTTTCGGTTCTTCGATGAGGATGAATGGGACCGGCTGGTGTCCGGCGGCGGTCGGATCGGTGAGCTGGCCAGCCGCGCCGGCGCGGATGATGAGTTGGAGAAGATCAAGGCGCAGGCCGCTGATATGCGGGAGAAGTCCCGGGTTCGGCTTGGCCAGAAGTTCGAGATTCTGCTCGGCCAGCAGCGCGACTATGGCTACGTCGATAAGGACCTCATCGAACGTTACGTCTGCCTCGGCGAAGATCCCGATGAGAGCGATCCGGACCTCTCAGACGAGCAGGGCCGCTTTGCCGATATCACGAAGTCCGCCGATCTCACCCTGACCCGTCCGGCATTGCCGATGCGTATTTGTCTGCGGGACACGCCGGGTGTGAACGATACCTTCATGATGCGCGAGCAGATCACCATCCGCTCCATCCGCGACAGCCGTATCTGCGTGGTGGTGCTCTCGGCGCACCAGGCGCTTTCCTCAACCGATCTGGCCCTTATCCGCCTCATCACGCATGTGAAATCGCGCGATGTGATCATCTTCGTAAATCGCGTGGATGAGTTATCCGATCCCCGGTCGCAGATCCCGCAGATCGCGCAGAGCATCACCGATACGCTGGCGCAGCACAAAGGGCCGGAGGAGGCGGAGATCATCTTTGGCAGCGCCCTCTGGGCTGGCCATGCGTTGGAGGGCCGGTTGGATGATCTGCCCCAAGCCAGCGCCGACGCGCTTTTGCAGTGGTCTGACGATGTGGATCTGAGCAGCGTGCTGACGGATGAGCAGATGCGCGATCCGGTCAAACGGGCGTGGGGGATGTCGGGCGTGCCGCTGCTTTTGCATGCGCTATCTGCGCGGGTGGCCGAAGGCATTGCCGAAGCGACGTTGCAGCGTATCGGCGGCAGTGCTCTCAACCTTGCAAATGCCGTTGCCGCAACCCGCCGCATCAGCGCAACACCTGATGCATCGGAGAAGCTCGGCAAACTGGAGAGTGCCGCTGCTCACCAGCGTCTCGAAGCCATCGTTCTGGAAGAAAAGGAAAAACTGGAAACCGCCTTTGCCGGTATTCTGACAGAGTTTTCAGACCGAATGGACCGGGTGCAGGCCAGTTTCCTGGATCGCGCCACCGCATCCCTGATCGTGCATCTGGAAAATTATGGGGAAACGACCCCGTGGACCTATGATCCGGCTGGGCTGCGCATGCTTTTGGGATCCTCCCATAAAGTACTGGCGCGCAAGAGCAAAGCAGCCTTTGAGAGCGCGGTTCAAAGCGCGTCGGAGGCGTTTGCACAGCTCTACCTTCAAGCTTTTGGTCTTGCACCGGAGCATATTGGCATCGCCCAACCCCGCGCGCCGCAGGTGCCGCCGCCGGTTTCGCTCGGACGCACGATCGCATTGGATCTCAACGGCAGCTGGTGGAAGCGGTGGTGGCTGCACCGCCGCGGATACAAGACCTATGCCGCCAATTTCTATGAATTGATCAAGACGGAGACAAACCCCTTTGTCGACGAGTTGCGGGATGATCTGGCGCAAGGGGTGCGGGACACCGCGCTCGACGCCTTTGACGCGTTCCTGGCGGAACAGAAATCGGTGTTCCTGTCACTGGACCGCATGGCCCAGGCCAATCCCGAGGAATTGCGCGCTCATTTCGCCAAGAGTGCGCCACCTGACATGCAGGAGTTGCTGAAGAGGACCCAGGATACATTGAGTGAGTATGCATCATGATGGTTGAGACACCGACAGAGGAGGCGCCCGCGTTTCTCAAGGGCGTGACGGGGCCGCGTCGGCCGCGCATCGCTCTCATGGGAGAATTCAGCGCGGGCAAAAGCACCTTGGCCAATCTGATGATCGGATCGGATCCCTTGCCTGTGCAGGTGATTGCCACGCAACTTCCGCCAATCTGGATCAGCTACGGCACCGGGCCCGCCGCAATTGTCGATCTTGATGGGAATGAAACGCCCTGCGATCTCGAAACCCTGCAGGAGATCGTGGCGGAAGAAACCGCCTTCATCCGGATTCAATGCGAGGAGGAAATCCTCAAAATGTGTGATCTGATCGACATGCCGGGGATTTCCGACCCGAACATGTCTTCGGAGGTCTGGGAGCGCATGCTGCCCGTGGCCGATGGCGTTGTCTGGTGCAGCCCTGCGACACAGGCCTGGCGTCAAAGCGAGGCGTCGGTCTGGGACATGGTGCCGGAAGCGATCCGTGAACATTCCATTCTCTTGCTGACCCGCGCGGATATGCTGATGTCGGATCGGGACCGTGCGAAGGTGCTGAAACGCGTATGCGCGGAAACGGATGCGCTTTTTGCACATACACTCATGATTTCGCTGACCCAGGCGAGGGACGGCGAAGATGATCCGGAGCTCTGGGAAGAATGTGGCGCTGACCCCTTTGTGCATGCGTTTCTGGAAATCATCGGTGATCTGGCCGGGGCGCGTGAAGACGCGATTTCCGACAACACTCCGACGTCTTCAGCGCAGCCCGATGCCGATGCCATGTCTTGCCCTGCTGATCTCTCCGAAGGCGAGAACGGGTCGGAAGCAGGCGACCGGGTTGTGCCGCGCAGGCCTGTTGCCAAATCCGTCCGCGCGCGTCCAGTGCCGCGCCCGGTCTATGAGGAAGACCTGAGCTTGAGCCCAAAATTCTCCTGACATCCGCGCCAAATCGTTAACCGGAATAAAATTTTCTACCGTTATTGCTGCCCTAATTTGAAAGGGCAGATCGCGTGTGGATGTCGGATAACGGTGACTAGGATGGCAGTGAGAGAGAAGCTGGACAGCTTGCGCACCCGCTTTACGGGCTGCAGCATCGTGGCCTTTGCTGACCTCTCAACCGGCCTGGTCTTTGCTGCGAGCACGCGTGAAAAGACAGATCAGGAGCGTCTGGACGCGCTTTGTCACGAGGCACGGGATGTCCTGTGCGGCCCCGTCGCAAAGACCATGGCAGAAACGGGCTTCCCATCGCGGCAAGAGCCAATGCACGCGGTGTCTTTCGACGCAGGAAGGCTTTCTCTCTTTGTCCGCACATTGTCTCAACCTCAGGAAGCGCTTTGTTTCGTGTGTGACCCCAACACTTCGGTCACGGAGATGATCGGTCCCGGGGCAGACCTTCTGACGCAGCTTGGCCGGGAGGCATAGGGATGCCGGACGGTCCTCCAGAAGATGAGAAGAGGCTGCGCGCGGTACTGGAAAGCCTTGCATCAGATGCTGACAGCTTGTCGACCCGCGGCCGAGAGATTTCCAGCACCGGTGGCACCGTCGCCATGGAAGCGGTCCTGCGCGAAATCGAACAGACGGTTTTGCCGCGCCGCCTGACATTTGCTTCAGGTTCAGACGTGCAATTGGTATTCGATGTCACGGAGCGGCGCATTCTCGCGTTTGGCAGTGACCTGTCAAACACCCAAGAAAACCTCTCGCGAGAACAAGCGGAGCTGGTCGCAGACCACTTGCGCTCTTTTTGCAATGCTGCCGAGATTGTGCACGTGCGATGCGATGTGACGGTTTACGCCGAACCGGGCGGAGAGACCGGCGTATCCTTGCCCGATCTTCTGCCATATCTTGCGGCAGATCTTGATCTGCCGGGGCAAACCGTCCCGGTGAATGTCGCGATTGCAGAGAGCAGACCTTTCACCTTGGCGCTTCTTGATACTGGCGTTGATGGCGCGGCCACGGTGGAGGGTCAGGACAGCATAGGCGCGCGATTGCGCCAGCTGGAGGAGAGTTTTCAAGCAAACCTTGATGCAAAACCCGGTGACAAGCCGCGCTGCCGGATCTGGGTGGACCAAATCCCGGGGACTTTCGCGGTCCTGCTTGTCCAGATTTCAAGGCGCAGAATCTGGTTGGCGTTCGAGGTGGACCATCTCGACGCCTGCATCGCGTGTTGGTCGCGCGTGGGATGATCCGGTCTGCAATGCTGCCGATGCGTCGCCTTTCACACGCCCTCGGTTGCCTCCCGAGACACCCGTGACGGTGAAATTTCAAACAAAATCGTAGAAATTGCCTGCTTTTTAGGCGAACATGAGCCTCTGACGCAATTTCACCGGCATCTCGCTTCCCTTTGGTCAGCATGCTTCGGACGATTTGCGAAAAGCTGCACCGGAGGTTGCCATGTCCATGATCAAACTATCCCCCCTTGTTGGCGCTTTGTGCCTGAGCGCATCTGCCGCGCTGGCCGATGATGACCTGACGCCTGTGGTCTTCGGCACCAATTGGCTGGCGCAGGCGGAGCATGGCGGGTTCTATCAATCCGTTGCAGATGGCACCTATGCCGAATGCGGATTGGATGTAGAGATCATTTCAGGCGGCCCGCAGGTCAACAATCGGGCGCTTATGCTCGCGGGCCGGATAGACTTCCACATGGGCGGCGACATGCTGCAGGCTTTCAATGCGGTCAAGGAGGGTATTCCGGTGGTCTCGGTCGCCGCGATCTTCCAGAAACACCCGCAAGTGATCCTCGCCCATCCCGGGGAAGAGGAAAGCTGGGAGGATCTCAAGGATCTCACCTTGCTGATCGGCGACTACGGGTTCACCTCCTATTATCAATGGATGATCGCCGAGCACGGGTTCACGGTCGAACAGCGTGAACCCTACACGTTCAATCCGGCTCCTTTCATTGCGGATAAACAGAAAGGCATGCAGGGCTACCTGAGCTCGGAACCCTATGCCGTTCTGAAAGAGGCGGGCTTTGAGCCGAACGTCTTCCTGATTGCCGATGCAGGCTATTCCTCCTATGCGACAACCATCGAAACCATGGCCGATACCATTGAGACGGACCCTGACAAGGTGACCTGTTTCGTCGATGGGTCGCTCACGGGCTGGTACAACTATCTCTATGGGGACAGCAGCGCCGCAGATACGCTGATCATGGAGGCCAATCCCGACATGACGCAGGACAAGATCGACTTTGCCAAGAAAATGATGCTTGAGCAGGGGATCGTCGACAGCGGCTCAGCCCTTGAAACCGGTATCGGGTCCATGACCGATGAGGTGATTGGCGATTTCTATAACAAGATGGTCGCGGCCGGCGTTCTGGAAGACGGGCTGGATTGGCAGGCGGCTTATACACTTGATTTCACAAACAAATCTGTCGGCAAGGATATCAAGCCTTAAGGTGGTGCAAGAATATGTCGGGCGCGCCGCTGCGCCCGGCGTTCGTCGCACGGGGGATATATGACAACATCGGGGCTGCCGCCCGCATCGCGCCCGGAGCTTTTGCGTATGGAGCATGTGGACAAGACCTTCAACGGCACCGTAACCGCGCTCAAGGGGATGTCTCTGCAGGTGCGGGAGGGCGATTTCATCTCTCTTCTTGGTCCATCGGGGTGCGTCATATCATCGGCGCTGCGGCTGTTTTCCGACCTGTTGCATCCGACGTCCGGCCGCATCGTCTGGACCGGGGACCACGACAGCGGCGATCTTGGCGTGGTGTTTCAGGAACCCACTCTGATGCCTTGGGCGACTGTGGCGCAGAATGTCTGGTTGCCGTTCCGGCTGCGGGGCAAGACGTACTCGCAGGTCCGCGATGACGTGCTGGAAGCGCTGAAACTCGTCGGATTGGAGAAATTCCAGAACAGCTATCCCCGTGAGCTTTCGGGCGGGATGAAGATGCGCGTTTCCATCGCACGGGCCATGGTGACACGGCCCCGGCTCATCCTGATGGATGAACCCTTTGCCGCCCTGGATGAAATCACCCGGTTCAAGCTGAATAACGATCTGCTGACCCTCAAGGCCGCAATCGGGTGCACCGTGATTTTCGTTACGCATTCGGTTTTCGAATCCGTCTTTCTGTCGGACCGTATCGTGGTGATGGCCGCGCGCCCCGGACGTGTGATCACGGAGCTTGAGGTGGACGCGCCTTATCCGCGGAGCGCCGATTTCAGAACGTCCACCGAATATGCCGCCTTCACCCGCCGGGCCACGGACGCCTTGGAGCAGGCGATGGGAGAGGCCGCATGAGCATTGCCGATCCCACCGATCCGCCGCTGCAGCTGGATGCGGATGAAACCGCGCGTCTGCGCCGCCAGCGTGTCGAAAAAATAGGCAAGTGGCTGCTGCCTGCGCTGGTGCTTGTGCTCATGCTGATCCTTTGGGACCGGATTGTCGTCTGGAATGAAATCCCGCATTACATCCTGCCCGGTCCCGGCCTTGTCTTCGAGACACTGATCGAGGATTGGGCCATGCTGTTCGAAGCGCTGCTGGTAACAGTGCAGATTACCCTGATGGCGCTGGCGGTGGCCGTGGTGGGCGGTGTGGGGCTGGCGGTGCTTTTCACCCAGTCGCGCCTGGTGGAGATGAGCTTCTACCCCTACGCGGTCATCCTGCAGGTCACCCCCATCGTGGCGATTGCACCGCTGATCTTCATCTATGTGGACAGCCGCATCGCGGGCCTGTTGCTCTGTGCCTGGTTGGTGGCTTTCTTTCCGGTGCTCAGCAATACGACGCTGGGGCTGAACTCCGCCGATCACAACCTGCGCGATCTGTTTCGCATCTATGGTGCCTCGCGCTGGCAGACCCTGCGGTTCCTGCAGCTGCCCTCGGCGCTGCCCTACTTCCTGGGTGGGCTGCGCATCGCTGGCGGATTGTCCCTGATCGGCGCCGTGGTTGCCGAATATGTCGCGGGCACCGGTGGGCTGAAATCGGGCCTTGCATTCAGGATCCTTGAAGCGGGCTACAGGCTCAACATACCGCGCATGTTCGCGGCGCTCATCCTGATTGCGGTGACCGGGGTGATCATCTTTGCCGGGCTGAGTTTTCTCAGTCACATGCTGCTGCGCAAATGGCATGAAAGCGCGTTAAAGCGGGATCACTGATGGATTTCCTCGACTTACCCGACGGGCCCGTGACGCTGCAGAACCTGACGGCGCCCGCCTGTTTTGCGGGCGGTGATGGCGATCTTTGCGCTATTGACCTGAGCATTCGGGACAGCGCCATCAGCGATCAACCGGTCAAGAGCATCGACATGAAGGAGGCGATGGTGTTCCCGGCTTTCGTGGACATG
>ERZ1740065.2601-NODE-2601-length-11241-cov-11.687109_pt1 | contig 11241 bp, 9 predicted proteins | sample MGYA00581738_ERZ1740065 | MGnify/ENA primary metagenome ERZ1740065 (study PRJEB43018, sample SAMN04849749) | marine metagenome | isolation source: floating plastic debris | place: Pacific Ocean | collected 2008-09-01 | study: EMG produced TPA metagenomics...
CCTCTCTACCTCCCTCCCCCCTCCTCCCCTCTCCCCTCTCCCCCTCCCCTCTCCCCTCTCCCTCCCTTTCTCTCCCTCCTCTCCCCTCTCTCTCCCTCCCTCTCACTCCCCCCATATCTACCCTCTTCCTCCCTCCTTCTCCCCCTCCTTGTCCCTGCTCATTGTGTTGTATGTTATAGGTGCTCTGGATGAGGAGAGGGTAGAAGCCTGCAATGGTAAGGCTGGCAGGTCGCCGATTACACAGGACAACTGTGTCAGTGTACCAGCAATGTCCAGTAGTGGGCGGGCAGCCAACTCGGAGGAGTCCTACAGTCTCCTGGGTTATTGTCGCTCTAACCAACGGATAGACGAGGAGGCGTATGACCGAGTGATGAGTCGTGTCTGCGAGCAGCTCACTGTGGAAGACTTAGCTGAGGCAGCCTCTGACCTCGGTCTCAGTGATCTCGGCTCACTAGGCTCCTCCCCACCCAAACTTGATATTGGAAGTTTCGGAGAAACTCCTGGAGAATACGCTAACGAACTGGGAACAGGATATGACATCACAGACACAGGTTTTCAAGGTCTGTCAACTGTCGATCAAGTATCACCAGATAGGGATGTAGAAGGTTTACACAGCAGCCCGTCTGCAATGATGTCAGACACAGAGTCCAATGATTCCACAGAATTGGCTGCTGCTGACGACGACGATGATGGTGACAATGATGTATACTCTCTCACTAGTCCCCGAGTGGAGGGTACACCCACTGTCTTCGGTTCTGAGGATGCAGTGAGTGGCGGGACTGGTACTCCAGTTGGAGAGACAATATTAGAGTACGACCCAGTTAGCGGTGTACAGCAAGCTATGTCTGGTACAGGAAATGATGTAAGCAGCAGCAGCCTGTCCATGAATTCAGCAGAGCCTATGAAAGGAACTGCTGATGAGAATAACAACTTGTTGGTGGGGAGCTGTTTGATGCCATGATGAGTCTCTCCTCTATGGGTAAGAACGCATTTCTTCATTCTCTAAAATAATTAGGGAGAGAAGTGAGAAGGATGTAATGGTTTTATATGACCTCGGAGTATGAATTATTATCATGAAGAATCCTGTCACAGTATCGTTGAGATCAGGAGCTGGGATAATGCATCTACTATTAGTTCCAGAAAGGTCTATTCTACATCTATATGTTACATGTACTAAAGATGGGACCAGGGTTTTGCTCTATTTTAATTCTATTATATGATCTACTTGCAATGTATGTATTATGTTTCATGGGGGGATCTTGTGATATTAACACTGTTATATTATTGCGTCGGTATTTGAAATGCGCAGGCATTAGTTACCTGTTTATAGTTCTTTAGTACTGTCGTTTCACTAATAGTGGCTCTTACATTTCCTTCTGGACCAGGTTTATTACAGCAACCTACCATATTTCTGTGTAGATAAATTGGCGGTTAGCCAGGAGTTTGAGCTCTCATCTGCCGATAACACATAAGAGACAAGTTGAGTGAGATCTATCCCTACAGCGTATCCGATAGCCCTGAACATCTACTCACCCTATCAAAGACTCAACGGCTCTGGACACTTACACTGATTTTGGTACAACATTTTGTTATCCATAAAGTTTGTTGGTATAACTCTGTTATGTTAAATTTTCAATGCGTTATTTCGCGCTCAAATCCTTGATCAGCAAAGATTTCTGTTTTTCATTGCTAATTGAAATGAAAATGTTTTAATTGCGTTACGGTTAGTTCCATGCACCTTTTCCATGGATTATCTGTTGATTATGTATCATCTATTGGAATGAACTGTTCCATAGATGCCCTTCCAAGTTGTTATGACTAATTGTTCAATACAATCTTATAAACAATGCCTATGTATTCATTAGGCTCAATGCAATGTTTACCTAGAGCCGTGTAGATACGTAGTTGTAAGTGCACATACTGCTACTCTACTCAAATTTGTTGGTCAAAAACATTGATCAAAGAAATCTCATTGTGTGTTTTTGAATTGATGGAGAATTTTTAACGACAGCCGAAGCAGCTAAATGATTAGTATTTAGTAATACTAACACAATGCCACTTGTGGCTATAATAGCAACCATCAATTAAGCGATGACGTCTAAATAGAACTGGTATCTATTCTACACGTCAGCTGTACGAAATCCTATATCGATTCTGGTTGGATCTGAGTAGTCGTACGGCGTGAGTATGGATGGAGTTGATCCTTCTATATCAAACTCTCGGCCTCCTTCTAATGCGTCGAGTAGAATTCCATCTCAGGTGAGGTGTGCGCCTTCATTATTGTAAGATGTCTCACATAATCTGACGACAGTGCTCTCGATCCTAGCTGGCGCTGAGAGCCAACTTCTCCCGGCCTGTCACAGCGGCTACCAGTAAGCAGGAGCCGATTGCCAAGTCCGACCTGGCGGACATTGAGGACTCGGTCGTCGAGCAGGTCTTAATCACCGAGCTACAGGAAATACTTGCTGACAGGGTAGTTATCAATGTGTATCAAAGGCTGCGCTGGTTTGATACTTCATAGATAATTCCTATTCAATGTTCACGCAGGATGAGGAATCTCCCAACACGAGCTTCCTGCGTTACTCTCGAAAGTATGAGGACTGCGTCACAGAAAGTAAAACACCAGATATATTCAGTCCAGAGGAATGGGACACCGATCTCGACAGTGAGGGTAAGAGCATGCACATCACATGAATTGGTGCTTTGTATGGCACTGTAAATTCTTCACAGTTGCTATGAATGATGACCACCATCACTATCTACCCATTGTCATTGCCAACATCACTGCCACCGTCACTGTCACAGTCACTGTCATTGTCACCATCATGGTCACGGTCACTGTCACAGTCACTGTCACTGTCATGGTCACTGTCACAGCACAGTCATGGTCACTGTCACCTCGTTGTCACAGTCACTCTCACCGCCGCTTTCACTGTCACCGTCACCATCATGCCATTGTTCTGCTAGTTTCAAGGCTACTGTTGCCATGCCGATATAAACTAAAGTAATTGTTACAGAAGAGGAGGAAGAGGAGGATCCAGGGGCCAGAAAACTTTACTTGGATATCTGTCACAGACTGAATGTGCCTCCAGCTGCATACTTGATACGGAATGTTGAAGCTCAAGGGATAGATTTGAAACATCGTGGCCTTGATGCACCAGAGACCAAAGCTGTGGCAGAGGCATTGAAGGCAAGAAACTTCTACTCTATACCTGATAGGTGAAAGGTCAAACGCTAACCAATCTTTTTGTTTCATAGGAAGTGCTCTGCGTTGAGCAACTGGATCTTGAGGGTAATTTCATGAATGGTACAGGTTGCAAACATCTATGTCATATCCTGTGTGCTAACCAGACACTTAAAGAACTGGTAAACACCTGCTATTCTTGTCACGGAGCTGTAATGCGACGCTGGCATTGGTTCTTTTACATTCTCTCTAGAGTATCGCTGACAACAGGTTAGGCAACTCCTGTGCTGCCTACATAGCGAATATGCTCAGCTCTAACAGCACTCTACATCGGTTCAATGCTGCTATGAACAACTTTGACGATAATGTTGCTGCAGTTTTTGCGGACTGCCTAGAGGTCAGAGCACTGTAAAGTCTATGGTGATTCGCTGTGATGCTGTCAGATTTATTGAATGCATTATTTGTGGTAGGATTGTAAGGTGAAGTCTCTCAACCTGGAAGGTAACTGGTTTAGTGATAGAGGAGGCCAAATTCTTGGCCCTGCCATCAGCACAAATGTGTACATGGACTCACTAAATCTCTCCTGGAACCACATACGTAGCGGCGGGGCCATTGCTGTGGCCAAAGGTCTTAAGGTAGCCTATGGACCAGTCAACTGATATATTTGTGGAGCCGGGAGCCTGTGGTGTACAATGTCTCTCTGTTTCAGGAGAATGTCAGGCTAAGTACGTGTGACCTTTCGTGGAATGGATTCGGAGAGCAGGGAGGATTGGCGTTAGCTGATGCCCTGGCTGCTAACACAACTCTAAAGCATGTCAACATCTCATGGAACAGACTGACGTACCCTGTTGCTGCCAAGCTGGCAAAGTCACTACTTGTCAATGAGTCTTTGGAAACCCTCAAGGTACGCAAATCAGCGCTGAGACAACAAGGATCAATAGAATGCATGTCTCACTCTCTTCTCAGTCTAGCTTGAAAAACTGGCAGCAGGGAGAATGCCAGCTCCTCCGCCGCATGTGGGATTGATTTAATTGTTTTACTTCTGGATTGAGGCTTCTGTCAATGTGGTGCAGTGATGCCATGCAATGTTTTTTAGCCCAAATCATCTACTTCCCAACTCTCTAGTCTAGCTTTCATCTTCCATTAGTATGCATAGTAGCCTACCTACAGTAGTTGAGAATAGTTGATGTTGACAGTTTACAGTATGAGTTAGCTATTTCTAGGTACATGTGTAGTTATGTTTTCTTGTGCAGCTGGCTCATAACCCAATAACAACCAATGGTTCTCTGGTTATTGTGGAGGCAATTCTCAAGAGCAAAGCTACTGTGATGTCAAAACTCGATATGAGTGTAAGTAATAGTAGTGTCTCCCAAGACCAACTACTATGACACAGCTTTCGTAACAATTGGAGTTGTCTTATCTATTTGGTCTACATTAACCACTACTTTCTCAATGGCTGTCTATATGGGAGAAAGCATATAGGTCAAGTCGGAAAGAAGACAACTCCAATGTTCTTATGGCACTCGGCGCGTTAATAAACTACTATGTAGTAGACACTTAATATTGTTTCTACATAGTACAACTATGGACATAATTCAGAAATTTAGATTGTCAAGTTTTTACCTGGTCTAAGTTGCGATGAAATCAGATGGAGTATAGATTTTAACTGAGAAATAGTCCATCTGCTGCGGCCAGCGTTGCTGACCGTGTCTCCGTATCTGTTGATCAGGACAACCCTGTCACCTACGACTTCCTGAAGGCGGTCAAGGATATCTGTCGCAGACGCGCTACCTTTGTAGCCCATTACGGGCCCATTTTGAGAGCTGGTAACACACCTGAGGATATCGGTAAACCTGCTGTCGACGTTCTCAGGCTAAGTAAAAGGCCGCTAATGATAATCAAGGATCACATTACCATCAATGACTCGCCATTGTTCCACAACCTCATGGTAAAGTCTGGCGTTAAGACAGATACGTGTACAGCTGATACACTGCTCCAAGTACTGCAGGTGATGGATATTTACCTGTGCGATGGTCGAGGTTAGGCGGTGAGTTTTCATATAAGTCTCAGTTTCCTGTTTTAGGAGATGGATAGCTCGATTGAAGAGAATGTTTATGCGGATGCTTTGAGTAAGCTGCCTAGAGATGAAAACAACTGCATAGCCATCAGGTGAAGGGTAAACTGGGTCGTGTTCAAACAAGGCCCTCTATGTTCTATCACTAACTTCAGTGCGTTCACATGTCAAAGTTATTATTGCAGTGAGATGATCTATTAAAGATTGGTGATAAAATAGAGGTCCAAGATGTGCAACAAGAACTACTATCTATGTCTATGTAGTATGCTCTCTATATGTATATATATCTATGTCTATGTAGTATGCTCTCTATATAGCACCATCCCTCTGTGGTACGATCCCTCATGTAAGGAAGCAGCGTCTGTGTATCAGTATTTCACAGCAGCTTGGTGAAATTATGTCACCTCTATATCCACAGTCATATAAAAGCAAGCATAGGATTGGATGAGTTCTCATATCCGACCTCATGGCCTCTGACCTCTGACCTAACTCTATGGTTACTTCCTGTTACTTCCTACAACCAGTTTACATCATATCGCATGTACACCTTATGGATCTCTTGTTTTATGATTGTTATGTAATAAGTCATAACTGTACATGAATATACTGCTTATCACACATGTATACCTGTTGCTGATATGTCTGGACATGAATCGGCGTTACCTGGCTAACTGTACAACAGACAAACAGGGTATAGCTATAGACACAACTTAGTATCAAAATAATCATTTCGACCACGAAAATTGCATGAAAATGAGAGTTTTCTTCTCCTGATACCGGAGTTCTCCTAGGTTGAAGAGAATGAATTTCCTCTAGAGTTGTCATTGTCACATATTGTCAGTTTCCCCCTTTCCTCCAGTAAGGGCCTAGGGAGAAACATCAGATAATCAGGTTATTTATGTAACTTGCATCACCACAGCTCAGGAGTGTAGCTGCATCACATTCAATAACAACGTCACAGCACAACGTGGAAGAAACTGAGGCCCACAGACACTCAAAACCTTTAGTTGCTTTCCCTCATGAAGCCTGAAGTAATGAAGCCTGTGATCAACAGTGAATTGATTTGAGTGAACATAGACATTGCTTGAATAGGTTGACGCCACTCACTCTATCACACAACCCAACATCTGCCAGCATAGGGAAGGCGGCAGGCTAACACCAGTCATATCTTCAACATCCAACTTGAGAAAAGAGTTATGCAACAAACCTGAACACACTGCACATGTATTGATACTTGTGTGGTAATAGTGCTTGAAATTATCTCAGTATACTTGAATCAATTCAATCGGCCTCAATCATCGTATTCCCTGTAAGTTTCTCACCTTACCGGTAATATACAGGCAGCCAGTTTTATAGAAAATGGTTTTTATATTGGAAATTTATTTGGGAAAAAGCTGCCTAAAATGACAATCCCAAGCTTTTTCCCATTAGCAACGCAACCATAGGATAAGTGATATCATTAGAACTGTAATAATAATATGGCACCAGTCTATTTAGTGATGACAGGGTTGTCGTACCTTGCAGTAAGATGACTAACATCAACAGTGACAAGTTCTGAACTACGATGAGTCCATATCATTGGCAAGATACCATTGAAAGTTCAACTTCAATTACTTGTGCCGCCCCATCTTCAATGGAGTCGTGGCTATCTTCTGTTGACTATCTTTGCCAAGAGTGTGTCATACATTTTCATCACATTTTCTCCTGTTGCTGAAGAAACTTCAAAGTATCTGGAACATGCAGTATTGTATGATATATGCATATAGATGGCAGGTTCTGCCATAGAGCACTGATTCTATACTTACATCATTTTCTGCTGCCGAGCCCAGTCCTCTGCTTTCTCTTTGGATATCATCCGTTTTTGCCCCTGATCGATCTTCATAGAGAAAACCCCATTGTCTAAAGGTTCTAACACATGGACACCTAACTTTCACAGTAAACTGTACATACCTTGCAGCCACAGAGGAAAATAGCAGGCAATGGTGTGCAGGCTTTACATACTTCGTCATACCAGCGACTGGCGCCCTCAAATGATGCTTGACTTGTCACATCAAAGGCTATGAATACGCCGTCTGTCTTGCCGTAGAGATCTATCCTTGTATCATAGTACTCATCATTTCCTGAGAGGTCCCATAGGTGCACACGTACTATTAAAAGAAATAGTAACATTAACTCAATCAGCTGCTTCCTGTTCATCACCCTATACACGAGTGTCAGTTCAATACATACCATCTTCACCTCCAACTGCATGGATCTTAAACCCGTAATCCACTCCAACAGTTGGTTGATAGCCAGATGTGAACTGAAACAAGCTAATCCTTGCAGTCATCTCTATGGAAAAAGTTGTAGTGGCCATTGTTGTGAATGCTCACCTTGTTTTCACAGAAATATTTGATCAAACTTGTTTTGCCTGATGATACATTTCCCACTCCAACTACCTGTATAACCCAATGGCCTCTCAATTAACTGTATGATAAGCATTTCATTTCTAAAGCAGGAAAACTAGTGTAATACCTTGATCCACTTGAGACTACTTATCCTCTTATCGACCTCTGACTGTATTTCATCTCTCTTGTCCTTCATGGTTGGCTCCCAGTGTAACTGTTTCTCTGCTCTTCTATCAGTTGGTATATAGCGATCACAACATTATCATGACCTCACATTCGTTGTGCATATCATGACTACATACAATGTTTTCCTCTAACCAGAGAAGTATCTGGTCGTCGGATGTTATTTCTCTATCAATCAACTTATGAGTCAGCTACTCGGTAATCACGTAACGAATGGAATCGCTATACGCGTACTGTTGATACTGGCAACGACCGCAAAGAAGACTGTGATTGGTGAGTAATATAAGGGTTTTAATTGGCCTATTTTGAGCCAATAATCTGTTCAGATCAGCTGAAGTACGGCCCAGTAGTGTTTGTGCTTCCGGAAGTTATTCGAAATCGGAATGAGCACCTTTTTGTAAATTTCCTTCGTTTTCATTCAAACATCGGGCAGAAAAATTGAGGCGATGAACAAAGACGAACTAGAGAGGCTTGTCGAGGAGCTTTACTTATATAGAGACTTGTACGTTGAGCGAGAGTCTGGAACTCAAGCTCCTCAGAAATCCATCGATGTCGAGCGTAAAATGGTTGAAGTAATGGAGATCCTTGATGCCAATCAACATTCCATAGAAAATAAGGCAGAATATTATATGCTGAAAGGTAAATGTTTCAACGTAGCATCCCATTATGATCAAAGAGCTGAAGAAAGCTTGTCAAAAGCTGTGAAACTGGACCCAAGTCTTGTCGAGGCATGGAATAACCTTGGGGAGTGCTTCTGGAAGAAAAGTGACATCTCAGCTGCCAAAGATTGCTTCACTGGAGCCCTCCAACACAAAATCAATAAAGTATCGTTACGTAACCTATCGATGGTCTTGCGCCAGTTTGGTAAAACTGAAGAAGAAAAACTCGAGCATGTCTCTAGCAGTGTTATAAAAGCAAGGGAGGCGGTTCAGCTTGACGTCAGCGATGGAACGTCCTGGTTTGTTCTCGGTAATGCCTATTTGGCTCAGTTTTTCGGCGGCACACAGAGTGACGCTGTGATTTCTGCATGTATGAAGGCATATGCTCAAGCTGAGAAAGACCCTGTCGCAAAGAACAACCCCGACTTACATTATAATAGATCCATGTGTAGTTTATACCAAAGTGAGTTCCAGGCTGCCGCCCAGGGATTTAAGCAGGCTGCAAGACTAGATCCGTCCTCAGATTTACCCTCTAAGAAGTTAGAATCGTTAAAATACTACTTGACTTCCCTTTCTACAATGGTGGAGACTAAATGTTCAATGGACGGTAAGACTCGACTGCAGAAGATAATCTCATCAATAAATGACTCTCAGCTGGGATCATTTGGTGGAGGCATGTATAACGGTCCATCTGGTAAGAGTGTACCGCTCTCTAAGATCTCATTCACAGACCTGCAGGAAGGAGCCAACAAAGAGAAAGTGGTCTGTGGTAAAGTGCTGGGCAGTCTGTCTGTAGAACCTGCTATTCCATATACATTCATTTATGTCGACAAGGACTCAAACGCGATTGCTGTCTGTCTTTACAACGTTTCGCATACATATGGGTTGAAAACTGGTGACTCAGTGGCCATTGCTGAACCGCACCTCATGTCAACAGAAGTCCAGGTATCTGAGGACAAGGAGACAATAAAATTTCGGTTGTTGAGGGTTCAGACGCCGATGCTGATGGTTGTCAATGGCAAGAAGCTTGGTATTGAGAAGCAAGCACCAGCCAAACTGAGTATCACAGCGCAGAGTGAGTGATACCTGCCACCCACAAACCAGCGAAGACTGCATATTTAGCGCAAAAAACTGGTTACCAGTTGCATTCATATGTATTTCATTATGAGTTTGGTTTGATATGAGTTTTTGAAAGTTTTACCAATAAACCGGCCTAGCCTTCTCATTTTTGTGTCATGTGTTCAGAGTTATGTTCTCATGACTAAATTCATTGGCATTTACTGAACTACAATGGCACCTTCTACATGCTCTATCCAGGGACGTGGATCTGAGAAGCATATGACTTGTCCGCCTCGATCTATGATGACACTGCACACCCTCTCTTCAGCAAAACAGCCACTGGCATGGGCATCTCTACTAACTTAGTCCTTGTAGAGAGGACAACTCTGAACTTCTGGGGAATACCTGCGTATCCGTTGATTGGACTGAGCGCCTAGCGCCGATTATATTTGGCGGGAACCATCACTTCCGTTTTATTCACCCAACTGCATGCGATCATCCATATAGGAGAATATTGTCTGGGAGATTGGTTTTCACCTTGTCGCATTGGCAAATCTACGTGTGAAGCTATCTAATAAAGACCAGTAACCCATAGAAAGCTCAGGATGCCACGTAAAGGTATCAAGTATATCCTCTTACTTGGTGAAAGATTCGCCAACTGGTCTCCCAGTCAATCGATAGTGGCATCTGATCAAAGATTTGATTCGGTGGTGTTTCAATTTCAGCTACGAAGTCTAAAGCAGCTGATATCGAGCCTGAGATCCCATCCAAGAGAGCCAAGAAGAGTGAGATGCGATTATTGTTCATCACAATGTTGCGTTGAGATATATGTAGACCGGTAGTTATCGTCCACTCCAGCTTGTGGTTAACCATCGTGGGATACTGTGTTGCATTTATTATTCCTGCTCTACTCATATTGCTGAGCCTTTTACTTCCATCGTTTTGTATTAAGTGCAGTTATATGTGGTATTATGGTAGTTATTTATCTCGTCTACCTCCTTCAGGCACGCCTCTCAATGACAGAGTTATCTGGCATTTTGAGGAGAGACCAGGCTCTTGGATGCTTTTTGATGACGAAACTCAGAAACGCCTCACTGACTCATTCAATGATGGAGATGAACAGGTCATTACTCTATTCCACAATCCATACTGATCACCTGGCGGCTGTGGATTATGTTAACCTTCTGCTTCATCGGTCACCTTGTCTTGATTTAATCCAAATGTAATCATGCTTTGTGATTGGATTTTACAAAGGGAGGAGTATAATTTTTAGTGTGACGTGGACGAAGATTTTACAGTGGTGTTCCTAAAACCTATAAGAAAGACAAAGAAGACCGGCTATCAGAAACGGGTGAGGATTGCCCTCTCATCTGATGGAGATGACGAAGGGGGTAAGCTCTGGTGTCTTCTCATCAAAATCATGAAATAAGTATTACATTGCCGCAGATTTTTGTACTGTGTATTCTCCTTGATCAACTGGACGAAGTAGCGAATGCTATAAAACAATGAAACAATCATGTGCTGGTATTCCATCATTTCCATGAAACATGAATTCATGACTTTTGCCAATGCGTCTGCGATCCGCCATACAAATGAAGTCGATGCATAAAACCATCATGAATGTAAAGTTTGGGTGGCTGCACTAACTACCCACTAACTACCCACTAACTACCCACTAACTACCCACTAACTACC
>ERZ1740065.2602-NODE-2602-length-11240-cov-19.703621_pt1 | contig 11240 bp, 10 predicted proteins | sample MGYA00581738_ERZ1740065 | MGnify/ENA primary metagenome ERZ1740065 (study PRJEB43018, sample SAMN04849749) | marine metagenome | isolation source: floating plastic debris | place: Pacific Ocean | collected 2008-09-01 | study: EMG produced TPA metagenomics...
TTTGCAACGTCAAACACAGGAATTGTAGGGAGATTTAGTGAGCTTAGTATTGGGTATATTAGGTGCATTGCTTGCTTGAGATTGTCATTTTAAACTTTTTCTTCAAGTGTTTACACTTCAGAGCATGTATTTTTCAACACATGTTCCCTTCCAAACCTAAAAAAATTTCCAGGGGCGCTGCCCCCAACCCCCGGCGGGGCTTTGCCCCTGCACCTCAACAGGGGCCTGGGCAGCCCCTGGACCCCGGCCTTAAAAAGTACCCCCTGGTTGACAAGTCTGGATCCGCCCCTGACATCTGAGGTGCCTCATAGCTCTTTACCTTCGGCAGATCTTCCTCCATCAACCTCCTATCAGATGGATGTGACTTCCAATGGTCACCTTACTAACCACCATTTACAAAAACGTTTTGTGAAGTATTATTGATATTGAGTTTTCATGTCACATGCTTTTGTCATTAGACAACCAATCTTCAACTGATGACGAGCTGAAAGATCCAACGTTTGACATGCCAGCACATGCTTACACATCAAGTGATGAATTTGAAAGCAGTGGTGATGACAGAGAAGGCCATGCTTTGTAAGTTGTGATCCTTCTTTCTGTACAACATTGTCCAAAACATTATGTGTATTATATCTTGTGCTTACTATAGCAATGAGGCCAACAGAGAGAGATTGGTTTTGGTGCCATGGACGAAATTACAAAGCCTCCTAAAGCGATGTGATAAATGCCACGAGAAAGGTACATTCCATTATATAAATTATATAAATGCCATATATGTTACATATATACGTGTAAGAAGTTTGACACCAACTGATATTGCCATTTTTTTCAGATCTTGTTAGCGTTCAGATGATTTCATCTGGCGCAGCTGTTATTGCTGACACTGTTTGTGAGCAGCATGGCTGTGGGTGGACAAGTCGCTGGTGTAACACTGAGAAGAAAGGACTCCAGTTCATGATCAACGTGATGATCAGTGCAGCCATACTATTTGCTGGTGGGATACCGACTAAAGTTATTAGGTATGTCTATCAAAGCACTGACTGAGGCTGTGAAATTCTCTACTTGCATATCGATTCACCATGAGAGTGATCGTTTACCATACCTATCTTCCCCCAGGATATTCAACTTTGCTGGTATTGTGACCATCAAACCACAGACTTTCTTCCTCCACCAAAAAAGGTATCTCCATCGTGTCGTTCGAAGGTATTGGCAACAGCAACAAAGTATCTCGAAGAGACAGATAGGGAAGAAAGCTGTTACCCTGGCAGGCGATGCAAGATGCGATAGCATGGGCCACAGCGCCAAGTATTCGTCTTATTCATTGATGGACACGGCAACAAACAAGCTTCTCTCAGTGCAACTTATTCAGGTTGGTTGAATTTAATTGAATGATATTCTCAGATATCCTGGAAAATAGTGTAGTGGGATGTGCCCAAAAAGTGACTGGCATTATTAGCCAGCTGCCTTCCCTTCACCGGCAACCACAGTCGACTGTTCATCTCCAACTATGTGGTTGATGACATTTCCAGTCTTGATGTCACAACCTCTAGCACACGCTATAGCGTGGAGTCAGTGATTCATCCAGCAGTGGATGTTTTTGCATGAGTGCTGTCACGCTATCTGCTGTCTGCTATCTGCTTGTGAACAAGTAAACAAAGCACTAGTATATTGGAGGAATCAGTGAGCTGAAGACTAAATACAAGTCGCAGTGTACAAGATTCAATCAGTTAAAAGGTGTCCGTGATGGGTGCAGCTGATGCCCCGCTGGATCAAGAATTGGACAGCTTGAGAAGGCTAGTGAGCCACATATCACATTGACGTACTGTCACCAATCAGGACATCGATGGTAGCTGTGATGGGTATGATGATTATGTTCCTTCTGTATCTGAAGCTGGCTGCAGCACAGAAGGATCATAAGCCACATATTTATCTACTTCTGAGGTGATGTCGTCAGAGGTCAGTTACTTTTTTATACTCTCCATACGTTAATATTTGGTCATTCAACAACATACAATGGGCATTTTCAAGACAGTCCAGTCAGCTTTATTTGTCAAGTCAACCCCTAGAAGGCCATGGTCGAAGGCCAGTAAACAGCGTAATGGCGTGGCCACACCACACGGAAGCCGACGTAGGTTAGCTAACCGAAGCGGGATTCACTGACCACAATTGGCGGAGCTTAGGCATGACCGCTTCGGTTGAGTGCATCAGAAGGCATTCCGAAGCACTTCTGATAGGTCAGAATTAATGCTGCCGAAGTAAACGATCATTGGTCAGCATTCGACAGCATTGACCGTTGGATGACATTCCAGTTGATGTTGGATGACATTCCCAGTCGACAATGCACTACGTGGGAATGGAGGACCTTTTCATCGAGCTCGTGAGAGACAACAAACCCATTTATGACTAACAGCACAGATCATACAAGGACAGGATGGGTGTAGTAGCAAACATTTGGACTATGATAGCTGAGAAGATGAGAACAGAAGGACATGCCCAGTTTGTTGGTGAGAAAATACACTTATGAGCATGACTTGATCACAGAATGTCACCATATCCATCACCTGAAATTTCCCATAGATGGACCATATGCTTGTGCTGAGTGGAAGAAGCTGCGGGACCAATACAGCAAGGCAAAAGACGGGTTTGAGTTGAGCACTAGAAGCGGGTCCAAGTCAACTGGCTGAAAAACATCCACTTGGCATTTTGGGACCAGATTTTGGCTAACAGATTTTATGAAGAAAAAGTCTTTATTCCCTGTACATTGATTAATCCCAAAACATCAGAGCTGGCAGACGTTTTCAATTTCAGAATGTACCACCAACAGCTACAAATGTTCCTGCAACTGAAGAATGTACACAGCAGCAGGACCTAGCAGGTCCAGTACTCCAATAGAATGCGACAGACAATATTCAGTTGTTTCATTACAAGCACCATCTGAGGCCTCCACCAGTTCTCCATCTAGGCCACCTATAGATGAGCCACCCTCAAGAAAGAGAAGAAAAGCAACAGAAATTGAGGCGATGACAAGAACTAGTGGACAACCTCAAAACTCTGACAGAAAACATCACACGCCAGCCAGCTACGGCAAATGAGCAACAGAACGCCCACCAAGATGCAGACCAATTTGGACAGAAGGTGGCGTACATGGGTTCAATACAGGCAACTAAACCCTGAGCAACAAGTAATCTTTCATCAGAAAGTACAGCAATGTTATCTTGAGACATTGCAATCCAACGCCACCACGACCTGAAGAAATGGAACTGACTCAGTAAATTGGGTTGCAACACTATTATATTGTTACAAATCAAGGGACATTGTGGAATTAAAACTTAAGAAACTAAGAATAATTATCGTATTCTGGTAATAAAGCCGTCTTGCCAATCAAGAACACCTTCTGCACTACACCAGTCAGCAATTATCTCTCTGTTACCAGCAGCTAGTTGAGTATAATTCCGAACTCGGAAAGGTGGCATGCTTTCCAATGGGTGCGCCTCAGTATGGCAAAATCCATCAATCACTTCTCCTTCATGTATCGTATCAGCATATCCTGGAGGCATGTAATTGGTGTCAGACAGTGCAGAGTAAATTGTTTAGGACACAGGCAGCATTGGCCATCATTGTCAACTTCTCCAGATTAGCATCTACAGGGTTGAACAGAAAGCGCCAGCCATTTGCAAGAATGCCAAACGCATTCTCTACCACTCTTCGAGCCCTTGATAATCTGTAGTTGTAGCGCCACTTCCTCATGTTGTTGGCAGATTCTCGTCCAGGGTAAGGGCGCATCAGATTAGGTTTAAAGGGAAAGGCCTCATCAGCTACCTATACACACGGGATATCAGTTTCTGTGCCGGGGAGGGGAGTAGGTGGAGGCATGTTAACTTGATCTCTGTTCCAAGCCGAGCCAAAGTTACTGTTATCCCACATCACCACCAAACTAATATTACCATCATATTGTCTCATCGCCAATACAACTGAATGTTTACTTCATTTGACAACTGTAATTCATAACTGTCGGTCAAAATTCATCATGTCATCTCAGTTTGCTTGCGTCGGGGCCGCAGTCTCTTGTGGCGTGGCCACATGGCACCGAAGCCAATGTCGATTGACCTTCCGATGTTTATGTTCGCAGCCGGTCATCGGTTAGCTTCCCGAACATTGGTGTCATACGGTACCGAAGCGGTGAAGAGCGGTGTTTGTAATAGCCAATGAAGTGTTGTTTTCATAGTGAGCGCAGGTCATCTATGCACGTGGACTCAGCCGCTGAAAATCACTCTTTTGCTCTCACGATGGTTCCTGACAACGTAATCATTGCTACTCTGCAGGTTATTCTAAATGTTTTTGTGCTCATCCAACTGAACGAGAGGCGTAGGAGGTACTGGGTGCATCCTATGAACCAAAGTAGAGCTGATTCAAGCGTCAGAAATGGTGTGGATGCTCTACAGGCTTATCCTGAGAGGTGCTTCTCTCTTTATTTCCGTATGCAATCAGACACCTTCAGATGCGTACTAATTGCTGTGTGACAGAGGATTGAGAGGATAGATACTAATATAAGAAGATCGATTGATCCTGAAACAAGACTACGTTACTCTGCACTACCTCATCTGGATCATCATATCACACTATAGCTAAGCACTGCGCTCTTGGCAGATCTACTGTCAGCGAAATCATATTTGACACTTGCAAAGCTATAGTTGACCCAATATCTCAAACCCCCAATGACGCATCGAGAATGGAGAGACATGGTAAAAAGGTAATATATTATCAGACTCACCAACATATCGTTTGAGCTCAACCATTGCGCTGTCATCCATTTCTATACAAAATAGTTTGTAGTATCAATTTTACTTTTAGATTTTATGACCGTTGGGATTTTCCTAACACTGTTGATGCACTCGATGGCAAGAACATACATATGAGGGCCCCAGATAATTCCAACAACTTTCATGAACTACAAAAAGTCATTCTCTATTAATTTGATGGCCATAGTGGATGCGGATTATAAATTCCTAGTTACGGATATTGGCCTGATGGGATCAGCTAGTGATAGTGGTGTCGACAGCAGCAACTTTGGCTCAGCTTGGAACAGAGATTGAGTTAATATGCTTCCACCCGTTCTCCTCCCCGGTACAGAAACTAATACTACATATATATTGGTAACTGGTGAGGTATTTCCGCTGAAACCTTATCTTATTCGCCCCTACCCTAAAAGAGAAGCAACCAACAATATGAGGATGCGATGCTACAACTACAGGCTATCAAGGGCTGGAAGAATGGTTGAGAATGCGTTTGGCATTCTTGCAAATCTAGCGTTTTCTGTCCAACCCTGTAAATGCTGATCCAGAAAAGTTACAGTAATGGTTAACGCAGCCTGCGTCCTTCACAATTTGCTCTGCACTGTGTCCGACACCAACTACATGCCTCCAGGATATTGCGACACAATACACAAAGGAGTAGTTGATGGATTTTTGCGTACCGAGCCGCACCCACTGGATGATCTGGGATCTTGTCGGGCTCGGAATTACACCCAACTAACTGCTGACAACAGAGACAAAAAATATTGACTGGTATAGTGCGGAAGGTGTTTGTGACTGGCAAAATGGACTTATAACCAGAATAAGATAATAATTGCTCTTCTTCTCTTACTCACAAGTTTTCTTTTCACAGCATGCTTGTTATGGGAACATAAAATAATGAGTTAATTTGGTTTTGAAAGGTAATTTATTGATACTCAGTTTCAGGCAGCGTGACGTTAGATTGCAATATCTCAAGGTAGCATTGCTGTACTTTCTAATGAAACAGAATCCTTTACTGTGGGTTCAATTGCCGATATTGAAACGCCACCATCTGTCCAAGTCAGCTTCATCTTGTGGGACTTGAGGACTTGCTGTTGCTGGCTGGCTGTATTGCGTCAGAGTTGTCAGGTTATCCACTACTCTCCTTGGCATAGACTCATTGTCACTAGTCTTTTCCTCTCCTGTGACTGAGGCGCACCTGTAGGTGGCCTAGATGTGGAGGATGCCTCAGATAATGCTTCAAATGAAGCCGCCGACTCTTGTATCTCGCATGACATTGGTGTACTAACACTACAAGGTCCTGCCGGTGCGCAGTCTTCAGTTTCAGGCACGTCCGTAGCCGCTGGTGGTACATTAGAATTGGTTCTACGAATGGAAGTGTCATTACCAGTTTTGCTGATTTGTGAATTATTCTATCTAGAGGAGAGGGGATAAATACTTACAATCTCTTCTTCATAAAATCATTAAGCCATGCCTTCCTACAGTGTCTAATTCTCAATAGCAGTAGGATTCATACCATGGACTGCTGGAAGCATCGATCTTCACTACCAGGAGCGTAGAATTATCTCCGCTAGAAATATTACTGGCGGCCATCGTAAACTGACTTCTGGCTGCCACCATGCGCCATTTTCTAGCGGTGAGAGGTAAAACTGTCGTCTCTTGGCACTTGATAACTTTTTGCTATGAAATTCCTCGAGTTCTGTTCGGTGAGTGTGATATTATTTCGATTGTGATTCATTGACTACCACTATTCAATCTCAGCTATTGTAAGCCTACTAAATAAACTACTAGTAGCACATACTTGCTATTCTTATTTGATCTCTCTTCTGACAACACTACTTTTTTAGTAATGTGATGCCTCGAGTCTCTAGTTCACCATCGGCACGCCAGTTCACCGTAGACTCTTTCCGGTTCGTCCGTTGACTCTCCAGTTCTTTTCGGTGTGATGTTATTCAGATTGCGATTGACAGCCGTTCTTTTGTAAGTTTGGCTATTGTAAGTCTGGTGTAGACTTGCATGTACATACTATACTTATTTAAATATTCTGACAACACTACTTGTTTAATGATGGAACAAGTCTGCCTGATCCAATGGGTCAACATTGCAGTGCATTCAACTGCACAAGCGCAAAGGAAAAATGTCCTGAGAAATCTTTCCACAGGTGAGTTGAATGCAAACAGCTTACAGCTTTCCTGACTGCCAGTGGTAGGATTCTGTCGGAGCTCAAATTTTATGAGGCAATTGTGTATGCTCATGTCCTCTGTCCAAATAGAGCCAGTGTAGACCAGTGGACTCTGTTTTCCACATCCCTTACTGCGTTATGTTTCATGATTATCTTTACTAAACAGATTTCCTCTCAAGAGCACAGCTTACAAACCGTTGTCTGCATGCACTGAGGAGAGCTAGCTTCACTCCGAGCAGCAATTCGTTCGTTTGTTCTGACCACTTCAAGCCTGATGACTTTCAGATAAGACCAGGCGCAGCATACAGATACCTCCGGAGACTCTGCTGTGCCTTCTGTTTTCGACTTCCCTCAGCTCACTTTACCTCTAGCAGTGGTAAAGTGAGTAACCACGAGGGTTTTCGAGAGCCTCCAATGTGCCACCACAACAACATAACCCTGGTACATTTTGCCCTATGAATACCTTGATTCTTCATTCTAATTATTTCCATAATACTGTCATTGTAACTTTAGTGCATGCGATATCCTGAACTCGAAGAGTAAATATGGCAGGTTTGACAAGCAAACAGTCACACCGCTCACACAAGCTTAATAGAAATATTATATAGTTAGCCAATGCACTGTAAATTTGCCAGAGCTGAGCTTATGTCAGTCATAATTCATCACACTTTGTAAGTATCAACTTGCATGTCAAGTCTCAGACAGACATGATTGAGCAAGAATATTGGTCAATTCAAGTATCACGTCACACAGAGCTACTACAAAGGATTTATGACACTATAACCATCTAGTCCCATCTAGGCCTATATCGGCTTTCCAACAACAACTCCGTTGCTCTCCGCTAGAAAATGGCTTCTAATGGCGTTCAAGATGGCTGACAGTAATTCTTCTAGGGGAGATATCTCCATGGAACTGCAACTCCATACTAACTGGAATGGCAATGCGCTATTGGCTGAGGCTAACGAACGTGTCTCGGATAATTCTCGTGACGTTACGCGATCTCGGTGTACTGGTGCTGGCTTAAGTTACATCGGCGACAATGAGCGTGGCAGAGAGGCAGGCTAGTTTTTAGTTTTATAATTCATCGAGAGGAGAACTGTAGGCCGGAGCAGCAACGAAAATATGGAAGAGAATGAGAAAGGGTCGGCTCACAGCCAGCAACTTCTACAGTCTACACCAAAATTGAAACATAAAAAAAGAATCCACAGACTACGAAGTTGGTCAAATACTGGACCCTACTGATATCAGCCATCTACCGTAGATAGCCAGAGGAGTAACAGAAGAAATGAGAGCTCGTGAAACTGAAGCACGCACTTGATGAACATCACGCTAACATGCAAGTGTCTGAATGCGGATTGTATCTGTGTGTTGACCAGCCATATCTTGGAGCTAGTCCCGATGGCATACTGACATGCGGTTGCTGTGAACCAGCACTGTTGGAAATTAAGTGTCCAACAAATAACCTAGGCGCTCTTAACTATCTCAATGAAACACTTCAGTTGAAGAAGAAATCAAACTACTATGCACAAATCCAAGGACAAATGGCCATCACTGGAATTCACAAAACATATCTCTTTATTTTCTATGTCACCCAGCATCACATTAGCTACCTTCTTTGTGCGTTGAACATTTTTGGACGTCATTTGGCTACTACCTTTTGAAGCAGGTGGAATTACAATCGTGGCTCCTTCAAGTATAAATTCCTCTTTCACACCCAAACCTCTATCAGCAACAATCTCATCATGAGGATTAATGTAGTTCAAAAATCCACAATCACGAACAATGTGCCTATCAGAAGTTCTACCCCCATATAGCTCAGAAACAAACGCGATGCTGCCCTGGGGAGTGATTGCCACTAAGAACTTCAAAGTGTTGTGAGATTTATAATCACTCCAAGTGGCAGCTTGAAGCTTTAGGTCAGCTGGTCTTTGAATGAATATCTCACTGCAGTCAATAATACAGCGAATATTCTTAAAATTCTTGTACTCTTTGGGAAGTTTGGGAGATTTCACTTTTAGTGTAGAAGACCACCATAGGACAGAGCTGCTGTTCCAACTGTGTTTCCATTATACAGGTCATATCTACAGCCTGTAAGTTTTCACATTCTCTGTTTCATTTCTTTATTTGTCAAATTAATTTCCATCAATTTAATTTCACAGAAAAAGAACCGTGAGAGAAAAGAGAGAATACGCAGATAAAGTGGTTATCCTCATCAAGAGCCATGTTGCAGCAACTCATCGCCCCCATTGGATCCAACGGAATCAAGTATGCAGGCAGCTGCCTCTGGTATGTTGCAGCGGCATAAATTTCAGCAAAGTAATAGTAGTAAAAAAATGAATTTGTTCCATTACAGGTCTCCGTCAAAGTGTGGGAGACCACAAAAACCACTGATAGAAGGAAGTTGGCGAGTCTCATTTGCAAAGAGAACTCACTCCATCGATCTTTCAACCGTTTGAAGAAGAAGTACTCTGTGCAGAGGGGCTTGCTCAAGGTTATGCAGAGAGAGAATCAGCTGAATGATGCAAAATTATCAAAGATTGACGGAGCATTAGAAGAACTCATCAGCAACGAAGGCAAGAACCGCAGGAAATTGGCAAGCCGGCAAGCCGGCGCTACAGCAAGCGAGTAAAAGCTTTTGCTTTTACTTTGCATTACTATTCCCCGAAAGCATACAGGTATATGCGCACAATATTCAGTCTCCCAAATCCAAGAACAATCAGGAAATGGCTGGAGAATGTGCAGTGCCAACCAGGGTTTTTGACTGACGTATTTGACACCATTCAGAGCAAGGAGTCATGTAAGCTATACAGTCTAGTAGTTGATAGTATGGCCATCCGGAAGAGACTAATCGTTGATCCAATCCATGGAGTTGTTAAAGGCTACACAGACATCGGTGGTGACTGCATAGACGAGTCCAAACAAGCTACTGAGGCTCTAGTGTTCTTATTGGTACCGCTGACATCTCGGACTCGATACCCCGTCGGATTCTTCTTCGTTAACAAAGTTGATGCTAATCTTCAGTCAGCGCTGATCAGACAGTGTCTACAGGTGGCAGCAGAGAGGTCAATAGAAGTTGTCAACATCACGTGTGACGGGTGCTCTTCAAATGTCTCTACCCTACACAAGTTAGGAGCCGCTCTTCCCGTTACACCATGGTTCAACCACCCCTACACTGAACAAGTTGTGAGTACTGTTCCTCCTTATCTTGTTTACATCGAACCAGAGCCTGCTTGTACATAATTCTGCTAAATCAATTTTCTAAAGGTGCATGTAACCCTAGACCCTGTGCATATGCTCAAACTCTGCAGATATGCGTTCTCCGTCTTTTGGGTATTTCATTCGGGGTCTGGGTCCATTGACTACCGGTACATTGAGGATTCTCTTTCGTCCGCAGGAAAAGATTGGCTTGAAGTTGGGTACAAAGGTAACTACTGTTCTTTATGCTATGTACATCTCAATTTTACTGACGAATTGAACACTGTGGTTTTAAAACATTTTAGTTGACGAAGTAGCATATCGATTGGTCGTCAGCGAAGATGGAAGTACGATTGGCTGTGCAGCTTTTGTCATCATCAGTAGCAGATGCACTGGAGTATCTGCGGAAGCTGGATCCTAGATTCTCTGATGCCAGTGCAACGATTGATACATCCGTCATGTAATCTAGATTGCAAAGAAATTCATTTTTCTTGCAATAATTGAGTATTTACAAATTTTCAGGTTGACAGATTGTTGGAAAGGTCCTGCTAGACCTGGCAATCTGCAGTACTTAAAAGACACTATCGCAGAAACAATGAACTACCTCCAGTCACTGGAGTTGACTGATAGGCAGTACGTGAAGGACTGCCGTAGAAGCGCGTTCATTATCGGTTTTGAGGTGGGTGTGATTCTGTTTACTGATTTGTATGCTGACATCTTTTGGGATACAATCATCATCTTCGGCAGGGATATACCATGCAATCTTTCCATCAAGATTTATTCATTTCATCATCATGTCATACTTTATTCAATTCTTTCTGTAATTTGTTGGGTCTTATCGGCACCCTTGTTTCACAGGAAATACCAATATAACACACCACCTTCCACTCAGAAATGCTTATTCCATTTCACTAGTATTTGCAAGAGAGTTATATGTTGGTCTTGCACCTCCCTCCCTCCCTCTCTCACTCACACACACACAAAAAAAAGAAGAGAAACAGGGAAGACAACAGGGAAGGAAGGAAAAGGAGTGAGGCGAGGGGGGGGGGGGGGAGGAGGGGGGGGGGGGC
>ERZ1740065.2603-NODE-2603-length-11239-cov-10.140021_pt1 | contig 11239 bp, 8 predicted proteins | sample MGYA00581738_ERZ1740065 | MGnify/ENA primary metagenome ERZ1740065 (study PRJEB43018, sample SAMN04849749) | marine metagenome | isolation source: floating plastic debris | place: Pacific Ocean | collected 2008-09-01 | study: EMG produced TPA metagenomics...
TCAGGCCAATCAGTGAGGCATCCAGGCGGTGAAACCATTCCAGAAACACCCGCAAATTCATCTGCTTGCTGGGCACTAATTGTCCGTAGCACAGGGGCCAATCGGGGCAGGCTAAACCCGCATTCATCACGCGTGTAGCACTGCCGACGGCCATCAATGCCAGCGTGGCGATCGCCAGCTTCCAAACCAGTCGCCGAATTCGCACAGGGGCAGCAATTGCTGCCGTTTCAGAGGGGTGATGGCGAGAACTAGACGCAATATCAAAGGGAATGTTGGCTGACATAAACTTCAGTGAAGTGCAATCAAAAATCCTGGCATCAGTAGTAAATCTGCACGTTTTGAGCGATCGCACGCGATCAACATCAAAATCCTCAGATTCGTCGCTGAGTGGATTGCTATCACTTTAGGGAGACTGATTTTAATTCCGTCGAAGCTTTAGGGTTTTCTTCGGAATCTGTAGCAAAAACCGATAACTTTCATAACGATTCGTGAAGTGTTTGTTGGTAAGTCATCCTGAAAAGTGCGCGTACTGTATTCAGGATGACTTTATTGCCATTAGAGGCATGTCGTTAGGCCTGAGGTGGATAGTATGCTGTTGGCGCGATAGAGAAAAAGTGGCTAATTTGGTTCGGAGCCGCATTGTTCCATCAAGCCTGAAAAGGTCTCCCACCGGTTGCGGATTCGCTGCAGTTCTGGAGCAACCGATAATTCCTTTTGCCTTAACCTGATTGGCATATGGTTGAGCACAGCGCAATTCTGTAGACTGCAGGTCATGGATTGATCATTCAGTAGCGCTATCTGTTCGCAGGTTCTGGTTGAATTATTTGTCCTTTCGTAATGCCCATTGCCATGCCATCTCCTTTTCAAACCCTTAAAGAACAATTCAGCGCGATCGGCAAAAACTTGAATGCTGAGACCCGCGATGCCGCGAAATTTGCTCTGCAAGATTGGTTAGGGACGAATGCCACTGCGATCGCCGACAAGAAAGCGCCTGCCGAGTTTAACGGCACGATGATGCAGTGGTTTCACTGGTACATTCCCGCCGATGGTACCCACTGGCTAAAGCTCAAGGCCGACGCCCAAGAACTCGCTGCCGCCGGATTTACCGCGCTGTGGCTGCCTCCCGCCTACAAAGGCATTGGCGGCAGTTATGACGTGGGCTATGGCGTTTATGACTGGTTTGATCTGGGTGAATTTAACCAACGAGATACGATTCGTACCAAGTACGGCACCAAAGACGAATATGTCGATGCAGTGCAAACCTGTCGACAAAATGGCATCCAAATCTACGCTGATGTCGTCTTCAATCACAAGATGGCGGCTGACTACGAAGAAGAATTCGAGGCCATTCCCTACGATCCCCGCGATCGCAATCGTCCTTTGGGTGGGGCTCGCACCATTAAAGCCTGGACCGGATTCAACTTTCCTCAGCGCGGCGACAAATATTCCACGATGAAGTGGCACTGGTACCACTTTGATTCTGTCGATTACAACAGCTATGAGCCCGACTTCAAAGCCGTCTGGAAAATGGCAGATAAAAGCTTTGAAACCAAGGTTGATCTAGAGGTTGGTAACTACGATTACCTCATGGGCAGTGACCTCGACATGAACCATCCCGAAGTAAGGGGTGAGCTGAACTATTGGGGCGAATGGATGCTCGATGAGATTGGCGCTGATGGCTTTCGTTTAGATGCGATTAAGCACATCAATGGCGACTTCTTTAACGCATGGCTCGACCATTTAGAAGCCCATACCGGTCGTGATCTGTTTTGTGTCGGTGAGTATTGGACCTACGATTTTGGCACCCTGAGCTGGTACATTGGCAATGCGGGCGGGCGGCTCAACCTGTTTGATGCGCCCCTGCATCACAACTTTTACAAAGCCAGCAAAGCGGGCGGCCACTACGACATGCGGCGACTGTTTGACGGCACCCTGATGAAGGAGCTGCCCTTATTTGCAGTGACGCTGGTCGAAAACCACGATACTCAGCCCTTACAGGCTCTGGAATCGGTAGTGGAAGCTTGGTTTAAGCCCTTGGCCTACGCCATCATCTTGCTGCGTGAGCAAGGCTATCCCTGTGTGTTTTATGCCGACTACTACGGCGCTCATTACAAGGATAAAGCTCCTGACGGCAACGTCTACGAGATCTGGATGGACTCTCACCGATGGATACTTGATCGCCTGCTGTTTGCCCGGAAAAACTTTGCCTATGGCCCGCAGTATGACTATCTCGACCATTTCAATACCCTTGGCTGGACTCGCCTCGGTACAGAGCATCACCCCTACGCCATGGCGGTTATTTTGAGTGACGGCCCGAGCGGTAGTAAATGGATGGAAGTAGGCAAGCGGCACAAGGTCTTTATTGATATCACGGGGCACATCAAAGAACCGATTTATACGAATGAGCATGGGTGGGCTGAGTTTCGCTGCAATGGCGGTTCCGTCTCCGTGTGGGTTGAACAAAATCCGCTGTTGGCTGAACTCGCAGGAATTGAACCTTAACTACTAATCCCTCGGAAAAGGTGAATTTGGCAGGGCATGGCAATGAGTTCACTGACAATACAGTGACTGGACTCGCGATCTTATAGAGTGCTGCATTGCGTGGGTATGGGGCCTAAGTAGCCGGTGGTTGGGCCTGATAATTGTCCGTTTTTCGCTCAATTTTCTGCTTCTGGGTGGAAGTTGTTGGTGAGAGAAAAGACGAGGCTACTATCGAAACAGTCACAAAGTTGTTAGCACTAACTGGGGCGCGATCGCATGGCTACTTATTTGGTTACGGGTACCAATCGAGGTATTGGCTACGAATATTGCCAGCAGCTGCAACAGCGAGGGGATGACGTCATTGCCGTTTGCCGTTCTAGTTCAAAAGAGTTAGATCAGCTCGGCATTCGGGTTGAAACTGGGGTTGACATCACCTCTGATGCGTCAGTTGCTAAGCTGGCGAGTAAATTGCAGGGGATTGAGCTAGACGTCCTGATTAACAATGCGGGCATTATCAACCGAGTGAGTCTGGACAACCTCGATATCGAGAGTATCCGCGAGCAGTTTGAAGTCAATGCGATCGGTCCCTTACGTTTAACTAAAGCGCTGCTGCCCCATCTCAAGACCGGTAGCAAAATTGCTTTGATGACCAGTCGCATGGGCTCTATTGACGACAACACGTCGGGAGGCTCCTACGGCTATCGCATGTCTAAAGTGGCGCTATCTATGGCGGGCAAGTCTCTGTCTTACGATTTAAAACCTGAGGGAATCGCGGTAGCGATCTTGCATCCGGGCTTGGTCAGCACACGCATGACGGGCTTTACCCAAAACGGCATCACGCCAACAGAATCGGTCAAAGGTCTGCTAGCGAGAATCGACGAGCTTAGCCTCGACAACACCGGCACCTTTTGGCACAGCAATGGTGAAGTGCTGCCTTGGTAGTTCTTTGATTGCTCAAAGCTGCCTGTCAGGTAAGCCACGCATTAGGGATGGGCTTGAAAATGAGATATCCGTTTGCCCTCCTGCGCCTCGTCTCGCCAGCGTTGCCAAGATTTCATTGGAGCTGATCACTGCGAACTGGGATTACCCCGCTTCTTGGTATTCAGGCAGCGTGCCCAGCTTACGAATGTTGACCGCAACCTCCATGCCGAGATAGTCGCCAGTATCGCCAAACCAACTGCCAGACAGCGGAATCACCTGCCCCGGATGGCGGGCGATCGCCACTCGAATAAGTTTAAACCCTTTGGTAATACAGTTTGTGGGGTCATAGTTGCACCAGCCTGCACCAGGTAAATAGACCTGCAGCCAGGCGTGGGTTGCCCCTGAGCCGGTCATACCGACCTCGCCGCCATCCAGGGCGGCATCATACAAATAGCCACTCACAAAGCGACAGGCAAATCCCAACCGTCTCAGCGCTTCGATCATCAGCCAGGCATAGTCACGACAGGTGCCCGTCTTGAGCCGCAGGGTTTCGCCTGGAGGTTGGGTGCCTTCGGCCTCACGAGCCTGATATTCTAGCGTGTTCCAGAGGGTATCCATCATGCGCTCTAAGACATCGATCGCGTCGTCGCGATCGCCCACCACAAAACTCTTGGCCCAAGCTGCCACGCTCCCGTCGGCATTTTCAGCATGGGGTCGCATAAATACGGACAGATCAATCCACTCATCTGGCGTGTATTGCACCGGCACCTTCTGAGCACGCTCATTGAGTGGAAAATCCTCCGCATCCTGCAGCCCAAAATGCTCGCCTCGAAACCGATAGGTTACCTGCAACTCTTTCGCCGCTCCCTCGAACTGTAGAACGGCCACATTGTTTGACAGCGTATCCATCATCCAGTGCACATCGGCAGGAATGTTGGTCTCTAGCGAGTAGCGCAAAATTCGCCCGCTGTAGCCAGGACTAGGCAAAAAAATGGCCCGATGTGCGCCAAACTTTACGGGTTTGCGGTAGCGGTAGGTGGTGACATGCTCCAGGTCATAAATCACAGTCATCGGCAAACCCTTGTTTCTATCAAAAATCCTTTTATCAAAAATATGAACACCAAAATAAGGATGCTAAGTTTTGCCCAGCCTCAGGTATCGATCATTTCTCTCAATGGGGATACGTTTTGCCAGAAGCTGCTTCCACTGATGCTAAGGGGTTTCATCAGTTAGGGGCTTGATCGGTAACCGAAACAGTTCCAGTCCCTAGTTTGTTCGGAGGGGCAATTCGAGAATGCCTATCTCAAGAGGTTTAGGTCATTAACTGAATGATGCGCCCTAACCGTCGAAACGATTACCTAGTTGATCAACAAAAACGTTGGCTGAAAATGGCAGCCGTCCTGGATTTTTGCGGGACTCGGCGGCATAGCCGACGGGGAGCAACAGGGCAACACAAATACTGGGATCGTCAACAGCGCCAATGACAGCTTTGACCTTATCTTCTTGCCAACCATTCATATAACAGGACGATAGCCCCATGGCTTCAGCAGCGAGGGCGGTGTGAGTGGCAGCAATGATGGCATCTTTGATTGCGTACTCACGCAACTTAGACCCGAGATTTTGCTGAAACTGGGGGATCGCAGTTTTGAAATAGTCAACAGTTTTGGGGGGCCAAGCACCTCGGTCTAAAGCAGTTTGATAAATCTTGTCCATCAGCTCGTCGTTTTGCCAGGCGGTGGTGCTCGCCGTAAATACGAAGGTGACGGGAGCCTGCAGGACTTGCGCTTGACCGAAGGCAGCTTCTGCTAACGCCTGCTTTTGTTCGGTGCCCTGAACCAGCACAATGCGCCAATCCTGAAGGTTATAGCTACTCGGCGCGGCCACTGTCAGCTCAACCAAACGGCGCAACATATCAGCGGGAATCGGCTCATTCTTAAAGGTCTTGATCGCTCGTCGCGTTTCAATGGCGGTAAAAGTATCCAAGGGGTTAGAGAGGGAAGCAGTCATAGAAATGGTGTCCTCTGTCGGTTGGAAAAACGAATTGTCGTCAGCGGGAAACGGAGTCAAAGTCGCAGAAGCCGGGGGATGATTTCCTGAAAACGATCGCACTGGTCAGGAATCCAATCTTGTTCGGGTCTGTGTTCAGGCCACTCATTGGGCGATCTTCTCATCTCCGCTGACTGACTATATCGGCTCCTGTTTAAGAAGCTGACAAAACGCTCTGATTCGCAGTCAAACTCTTTAATTATGACCGGTGCGATCGCCCTCAGACGTCTATCTAAGAGGGAAGTTCTAACTATCTGCCGTTAAGCTAGGCGGCTTTCAGAAAAGCATGGACTTCTCTGAGGTAAGTTTGCGGATCTTCGAGCATCGGAAAGTGACCCGTATTGGCGATTTCAACGTATTTGATTGCCTCTGGATTCAAGTCCGCTGCTGCCTTGCCCAACTTGGCGGGGGTGATCTGGTCGTACTGGCCTGACACCAGCAAACTTGGCACAGTAATCTGCTCAAAAGCAACGGGCATTACTTCAGTCGCCCGTTTACTCACAGCGGTGTAGACCGTCCCTAAGGCGATATCACCATCGGCTTCTAAATAATCTTCGAGGAAGGCGACTTTCTCAGCGGCGGGGATCGGACTGCTGAGAAAACGAGACATAAATACGCGAGGAGCCAGGGGAATTTGCTTGAGCCAAGCTGGACGAAAACCGACAACATAGCCGCCAAATTTATAAAATGCCTCAAAGGACTTTTTATCGTATTCAAAAACGCCGTTGCAGGTCAGAATCGCTCGCTCAACCCGATGAGCATACTGATTCAAAAAGAAGACTGCGACGGAAGCGCCAGTCGAGTGGGAATTCAACCAAACCGTTTCTAGGTTGAACGTATCTAGTAGCTCGGCCAGATCATCCGCAAAAGTTTCAAGCTCATAGCCCCGCGCCAAAACCGTCTCGCGGTTTTCGGCCGCAATGTGTGATTGCCCGAATCCGCGCATGTCATAGAGCAAACAGTCAAATTGAGAACTCAACGCTCGAGCCGTGGAGCGCCAATAGCGGCAGGAGCCACCCCAACCGTGAATAAAAACCATGACTGGCTTGCCGCTAGGCTCTGAATCACCCTTTTCGGTAACCCATTCATAGTAGTGGTCAACGTCAGCAACTGAAACGTAGGGCATCTTGTCGCGTGCTAGGCAGACTCAGGCTTTGGTAACGAAGATGGGTGCAGTAGCAGTTCTGCAGTAGAGCGTTGTTCTACCATTTCGCGGGTGATCATGCAGCGTTTCACATCCTTGCGGGAGGGTAGCTCATACATCACTTCGAGCATCAGTTCCTCAACAATACCGCGTAGGGCACGGGCGCCCGTCTTGCGGCGATAGGCTTCGCGGGCGATCGCCCGTACGGCGTCTTGTTTAAACTCAAGCTGCACGTTGTCCATGCCCATTAGCTTTTGGAACTGCTTGACCAGCGCATTTTTGGGCTCGGTCATAATGGCTACGAGCATGTCTTCATCCAGGGGATCAACCACTGTGGTAGCCGGAATCCGACCAATAAATTCTGGAATCAAGCCGTACTTCACCAGATCCTGGGGTTCCAACTGCTTCAGAATATCCGCTGTCCGCTTCTCGCGAGAGGACTGACTGTCACCGGGTTGAATGAAGCCCATGGATTTCTTACCCACGCGTTGCTCCACCATTTTGTCGAGACCGACAAATGCCCCGCCGCAAATAAACAGAATATTGCTCGTGTCGATTTGAATGCAGTCTTGATAGGGATGCTTGCGCCCCCCCTGGGGAGGCACGTTGGCGACGGTTCCTTCCAGCATCTTCAGCAATGCTTGCTGTACCCCTTCGCCGGAGACGTCCCGGGTGATCGAGGGGTTCTCGCTCTTGCGAGCAATTTTGTCAATTTCGTCGATGTAAATAATGCCGCGCTGGGCTTCTTCCACATCTAAGTCTGCGACCTGCAGCAAGCGCAGCAGGATGTTTTCCACATCTTCGCCGACATAGCCCGCTTCCGTCAGCGTCGTGGCGTCCGCTACGGCAAACGGCACGTCAAGAATTCTCGCCAGTGTCTGGGCTAACAGCGTTTTCCCAGAACCAGTGGGGCCAATGAGCAGAATGTTGGCTTTCTGAATTTCGATGCCTTCATCAGGATTGTCGCCTTGACTTTGCAAATGACTCAGGCGCTTGTAGTGGTTGTAAACCGCGACTGACAGTACCTTTTTGGCTTCGTCTTGACCAATCACATGCTCGTCGAGATAGTTTTTGATTTCGCGCGGCTTGGGCACCTGGTTAAAGGCGATCGGCGAAGGCGTGCGTCGTCGTTCAGGTGTTTGTTCGCGCCGGGGCACCGACTGCGGCACCGTTGCCCCAGAGTCAAACAGCTCCTCATCTAAAATCTCGTTGCACAAGTCCACACATTCATCACAGATGTAGACCCCAGGGCCGGCTATCAGCTTCCGAACCTGCTCTTGTGATTTACCACAAAAGGAACATTTGAGATGGGAGTCGTACTTAGACATGGTGTACCCCTATTGCGATGCCGCAGCCGCCGTAGCCATGGTCAGTGAGTCTTGTTCGAGCACTTGGTCGATCAAACCGTAATTCTTCGCTTCTTCCGCCGACATATAAAAGTCACGCTCAGTGTCTGCTTCAATGCGCTCTAAAGGCTGTCCACTATGGTGGGCAATCAGCTCGTTCAGGCGTTGCTTGTGATAAAGGATTTCTCTAGCCTGAATTTCGATGTCAACAGCCTGACCTTGAGCCCCCCCAAGTGGCTGGTGAATCATGATGCGAGCACTGGGCAGCGACAGCCGTTTTCCAGGAGCCCCGCCAGTGAGTAGAAATGCGCCCATGCTAGCAGCCAGCCCAAAACAGATGGTCACGACATCGGGACGAATTTGCTGCATCGTATCGTAAATCGCCATCCCTGCAGTCACTGACCCCCCTGGCGAATTGATGTAGATCTGGACATCTTTCTCGGGTTCCTCGGCATCCAAAAACAAGAGTTGCGCGACGATCGCATCGGCGATCGCGTCATTTACGGGAGTGCCCAAAAAGACGATCCGCTCTCGCAACAAGCGTGAGTATATATCAAAAGCCCTTTCGCCTCGACCCGACTGCTCTACCACCATGGGCAGCATGTTTTGAAGCCCTTGAGGAAGACCGCTCTGACTAGAGACAGGGTGATTTGTTAAAGATTGCAACACCATTCAACCGGTTAATTTTCTGACATCAAAGCTTTTCAGAGTTTGCCCTAGTCTAGGTGGCGAGACCCGTGTCCCTCACTCACCTGTCCAGCAGCAACTTCCCAAAAGCTTAAAACCACTACTAAAAGCTCAGCAGTGACTCTGAGAACATTATGCCTCAAGGCTCGGCAAGCGTCCCTGAGAACCGAGGAATCGGCTTCTCAGAAACCCGCTGTGTTACCGCCCAAAGTTTAGAACAGTTTTGCCGTTATGGCGGTTCTTCTGCTTCATTAATCTTTGAGTTACGATGCGCAACAGCCAAACGCCCTACCAAAATCCATCAGTTATTGAGACGCGGCGACCCATCGCGGTTTGAAGACTTAGGTATCGTCTGCAGCTGCAGCTGCTTCCGGCTCAACATCAGGAGCTGCAGCGGCTACCGGTTCGGACTCCTCTGGCTCAACTTCTGCTGTAACGGGTGTAGCTTTGGCTTCAATCGTGGTCGGTTCGGCTGCTGATGCTGTTGCTTCCTCATCACTGGCTTCCTCTTCAGCGGCCTCAGCGGCTTTCAAAGTGCCCTCGGGCACCAGTTCTACGGTGTTGTTTTCCAACAGCCACTTTAAGATCTTTTCCTGGAGCAGCTCTTCGTTGACGACTTCCTTGAGACGATCTTGATCAACTTCTTGAGGATTTTTAACCTCCTCCATCATTTCGTCCATTCGCGCTTTGAGGTCAGCGTCATCAATCGTGATGGATTCTTGCTTGGCGACTTCGCCTAGCGTCAGAGTGCGTCTGAGCCGATCAATTGCTTCTGGGCGAGAGCGATCGCGCATGTTTTCGACAATCTCCGGAGTCAACATCTTGTTAATGTCAATTCCCTGGCGACTGAGCTGAACAGCGGCCTGCTGTACCAGATGATTCGCCTCGCGCCGAATCAGTGTTTCCGGAATCTCCGCTTCCAAATGATTCAGTAGTTCATCTAAGAGCGCTTCGAATTGGTTACTTTCGGTTTTATCACTAGCTTCGGTTTGAAAACGCTCTTCTAAGGAAGTGCGCAGTTCTGCCAAGGTTTCAAACTCGCTCACCTCTTCAGCCAAATCGTCATCGAGTTCAGGCAACTCTTTATCCTTGAGTTCCTTCAGGGTGACCGTAAACTGGGTCGCCTTACCGGCCAAATCCTCTTGAGGGTAGCTCTCAGGAAATGCCAGGTTGAGCTCTTTGGTTTCGTCCAAAGTTAGGCCCACAATGCCTTCGACAAATCCATCAATGAAGCCCCCTTCTTTGAGCTCAACCTGAAAGTCTTCGGCACTGCCGCCTTCAAAGGCTTCGTAGGTGCCATCTTCCTGCTCAATCTTGCCTTCAAAGTCAATGACGGCCACATCGCCCATTTGTGCGCCGCGATCTTCAATCGGTACTAGGGTGGCTAAATTGAGCCGATATTGCTCTAGAACCTCATCGACCTGGCTGTCGTCATATTTGATCTCTTCGGCCTGTACGCTCAAGCCCGTGTACTGGGCCAGTGTGACCCGAGGTGGCACGTCTACTGAAGCCTGAAAAGTCAGCACTTCCCCCGGACTATATTGCTGAATCAGCTCTTCAAACTCGGAGGTGAGTTGATAGTTGCCGATCGCCTCGATCGATTCTTGCTTAATCGCTTGTTCAACTGCCGTTTGCACCAGTTCTTCTAGCGCGGTGGCCTTGATTTGGGCTGTGCCAAACCGCTGCAGAAACACCTGACGGGGTACCTTGCCCGGGCGAAACCCCGGAATCCGCACTGTTTTGATTAGCTTTTGTAGGACCTTCTCATAGGTTTGTTTAGAAACCTCAGCGGGGATTTCAATTTCCAGCCCCACTTGACTGTCGGGCAGTTGTTCTTGAGTAACTTTCATGAAGAGTCCTACTTCCTGTGCAATATCGTCGAAAATCTAAAAGAACACCCCTGCAAAAGGAAGGTCGTTCCGAGTACTAGAGCTGTTGAAATTTAACGGCAGTTAGCTATCATACTGCATTCACGGGGCAACTACACCTAGCTTCTCGGCGGCATCTTTTAAGATTCAGGGGCTCAAAAAATGAGACGATTTTAGGGTGCGCTCGAAGGCCTGAAGGGTGGAGGGGAGAGCATATCAGGCTCTTGGTTAAGAGCAGTCGCGGGAGCTGTATCCAGCAGCCCCTGTCGGAAAAATTGAGGATTTTGAGAATTTTAAGGAGAACACAATGGTGTCTGAAGGATATCGTGTTGCGATCGTCGGGGCTACTGGGGCAGTTGGGGCGGAGTTGTTGACATTACTGGCAGAGCGTCAGTTTCCCGTGGCTGAACTAAAACTGTTGGCCTCGCCCCGATCAGCTGGTAAGACGCTGTTGTTCCGTGATCAGTCAATTACAGTACAAGCTTTGAGCGATCGCGCCTTTGACGATGTGGATGTGGTGCTGGTGTCCGCCGGAGCAAGCATTTCCCGGGAGTGGGCTCCCAAAGCCGCTGCGGCTGGAGCCGTCGTGATTGATAACTCCAGCGCCTTTCGAATGGATACGCAAACGCCCCTGGTCGTACCCGAGGTCAATCCACAAGCCGCCGCTGATCACCAGGGCATCATTGCGAATCCCAACTGCACGACCATTCTCATGGCGATGGCCATTTGGCCGCTGCACCAGATTC
>ERZ1740065.2604-NODE-2604-length-11239-cov-4.474338_pt1 | contig 11239 bp, 7 predicted proteins | sample MGYA00581738_ERZ1740065 | MGnify/ENA primary metagenome ERZ1740065 (study PRJEB43018, sample SAMN04849749) | marine metagenome | isolation source: floating plastic debris | place: Pacific Ocean | collected 2008-09-01 | study: EMG produced TPA metagenomics...
TCCCACCATCATGACTATCATCTCCATGTCCGCCATATAAATAGTCATTTCCCTCCCCGCCCTCTAAGGAATCATCATCATTTCCACCCTCTAAGGTATCATTACCGGCTCCACCTAAAATAGAATCATTACCTCGGAGACCTTGAAGGTCGTTATCCAAGTCGTTACCGCGAATTTCATTATTGAGATTATTCCCAATACCTTCAATTGCATTTCCTGCTAAATAAAGATTATCTAACCCAGAACCATCTACCAAATTCCAATTTATGAAAGATTCTACAGTTTCTATACCCGTACCTGGTGATTCAATAATCTCATCATTAACATTATCTACTACGTAAAAATCATTACCATAACCACCCTCTAAGATATCAGCCCCAGTTCCTCCATCAAGGTAATCATCACCATTATCTCCATATAGGGAGTCATTATCTTCACCCCCTATGAGGGCATCATTACCTTCTCCGCCGCGAATAGTGTCGTTACCTTCTCGCCCAAAAACGAGATCGTCACCGCCTCTAGCATTCACTGTATCGTCATCAGTACCATCGCCATCATTGGCAAACACAATATCTCTACCATCACTTGTTGAGTCTTCACTTAAGTCGTTTACTTTGTTGCTATATATTCTCACTCCTAAGAAGTCTTCATTCTCAACATTCTCATTATCAATATCATAAATAAAAAAATATGCTCTTTTATATACACTTTGAGATGGAGAGCTATTTTGTATTTCTATTATTGGACGTTCATCTAGATTAGCTGACTCAAAAGAATAAACATTTTGAGTAAAACCAACATTTGAACCACTACCAACATCTACACTTATAAGATGGTCGTATCCTACAAAAGACGAATCTTGGAACAAAATAGTCTCTCTACCGTTTGGTCCATCTAAGATAATAGACCTTGTTGTAAGTGCAGGAGCCCCATGTGTACCCCATACTGGGTTTGCGTCGCGTATCATCAACTCCCTCCTCTTAATCTTGCAAATCAATTAAAATAAATCATCAAACCGTACAATCTCTATAACCCAAATTATTTAAATATCAAGCAAAACCTCTACAATTTGATAGCCACAGTAGAATTTAAAACACAAATGACCGAAAAACGCATTTTTTTATAGTATTTAAAGAAAAATACGAAATTATTAGCAAAATCAAAGCATTTCAAACCCTTAACCAGTGGACTTATGAATACAGTAATCATTTAAACTCAATAAATAAATGACACTTCGTGCTGCTTCGGATGCATTTCCCTGAAGATTGACAAGCATAAATGTGTATGTAGCATTGCAGAAAAGTGCAATAATATCTTGTTGGCTAAACCAGTTGCGATGACAACCTTTTATCCGAACATCATATAACGCTTAAGATTTCAGCTTAAAACAACTTTAAACTTGAGGAACACCCGAAATTTTCTGGAGAGATTCAATTCGTTTTTCGTTAACTTCCATATTCTCTTCCGCTTCCACAGGTGTTTCTGAACTCACTAAATTTTGTACTAAATTTGCCGCAATTATACCTAACTTACCATTACCAACTGCCTTCAATGATTCTTCAAACGCTTCATACCAAAGTTCATTTACAGCATAGTAATTTACCCTTTCCGGAATAGTCTGAAATTCTTGCTTAGCTAATGGAGGATTAACAACAGTAAACTCTGCACGTCTTACAATTGTCTCGTTTCTACAATCACTAGCAATTTGCCATAGATACTTCTTACCCACTGTAAGCTCTGGATATTCTTGAGGAAGTTTTAACTTATTAACTCCGACTGTTGCCTGTACTTCCTTAGATTCACCAATCTGTTTAGCTTTCTTAGCTGATTCAAATTCAAAAAGTCTGAATCTCACACTTTGAGAATTCGACATATACCAAGCAAGCATCGGACGTTTAGAAGCAGTTTTACCAACAAAAGTCTGGGGAGCAATCAGAGTCAAAGGTATACTACTACCCGAGCATCCACGAGAACCACCACCACGGGAATATCCACTAGCAGCCTTGCGGTTTTTTGGTTTGTATTCACCATAGGCAGGAACTGCGGTAATCAAGAACAAAATCCCCACAAATAAACTTGTAACCCTGTGTCGATTTAGCCAACATAATAATTTCTGATTGTCAACCATAAATTTTTCTAATACTATAGTTGTAAAAAAAATCACAGAAAGAAAAATAGAAATCCATCTAAGAAGGATAATAACAGAGACAATTGGCATTAATTATTAAAATTTACAAATATTTCGTTGGCATCCAGCTAAGTTCGCATATTGTACCGCGAGGGGTAATTGATTCTCGATGAAAATTTCCTTTTAATCGTTTGGCAAGTGCTTTACTATTTTTTGTACCTTTATTCTCCAGATTTGATTTAATTCCAGCACCGTTATCTTTTACCCATAACTTGTATTGATTTGCAGAATATGCACCCCAAGCTTGAACTCGCTTAACTCCTTGAGCGTGCTTACCAACATTACATAAAGCTTCTTCCAGAAACAAACATATACCGCGTTTTTGTTTTTTATTTAAATATTTTTCATCAATTGGAGCAAAATCACGAACTTTGACTTTTAAAGTTTCAAAACATTCAAAACCTTTACGCTCCAAGGTACTTGAATACACTTCATATAGTAAATCGTGGAGCGGTCGATTTAAATCTAGAATTAACCCGCTTCCTAAAAGTAAAACTTCTTTTTTTCCTATTGCTTCAAGCTTGAGAAATTCACTAATTTCTCGAATTTCTTGATTGAGCTTTTCAAATTCGCAGATTAGCTGTTCATAGGGTATATCTTTAGCACGCATATGCCTTAACCCGTAGGCAAGAGTTTGCAATGGACCATTATGAATTACGTTAAAAGTGTATTCTATTGCATTTTGACGCTCTTCGATTTGCGACCGTAAAAACTTATCATGTTGGTAAAATGCAAAAGCACTTAAACCAACGCTATTTACAGCTAATATGATTAGATTGGGTGCAATGGGAATCCATATACCCCATAACCACAGCATCACATAACCGTAGCCACATAAACAAATTATCGCTACACCAACGCTAAGTAAATTTCCCCAGACAGATTGAGTTATTCTACCCAAAGCGATTGGCACGAAACCCCAAAAAATTATCCATAAATATTCTCCTAAATCACCCCAACTATTCAACATCGGTCGATTATCAAATACATAACTAAGGATGGAACTGACAACATGAGCATGATATTCAACACCATAAATCTGACCCCTGACTTTTGATGTTGGCACGGCAGAAGTATAAAAAATATCGCCAGCACTCATATTACGATTGCCAATTAAGATAATGCGATCGCGCAATGAGTTAGCACAAACTTTTCCATCAAGAACATCCCGCAGTGATACCACACGAAAAGGTCGAGGACTATTGCGGAAGTTAATCAAAATTGATAATCCCCCATCATCCACATCTACATATCCACCAAAATGACTGGTGATTTGAGGTAATTCTTTGCCACGAATCATGATTGTATCGGGGTCGTTTATGCCATTTTCTAAACTAGTTTCTTCCTCTTTCAAATACTGAATTACCAAGCGTAATGCTAGAGAATACTTATCTTTCTCAGGATTTTGGGGATTCTTAGGATCTGGTGTATGCAGAAAATATCGTCGAAACTTACTATCCTCATCATTAAGTAAATCGGAAAATCCAACTTGTTCCGATGATAAACTCTTATGTGGAGAAACTTCTTCGGGTGGTAGAATTTTCTCTATACCAATTATGTTAGTCTTTTCACGCAATACTCGTGAAAGTTGTTCTCCACCAGGTTGGACTGGAACATTTTTAAAGAGGTCTAATCCAATAGCTCGTGGTTCATAACTTTCCAACTTTGTAAGTAATTCTGCAATCTTCCCATCAGGAATTGGGTACTGCTTAACCGATTCGATATCTTTTGAGTCAATTCCCACAATTACTACACGCTCATCAAGCTGTTCTGGTGGACGTAGATATAGCATCTTATCAAGGAACATCAATTCCAAAGATTGCATCCTTCCCGTCATACGCAATAGCATTACCACAACCAAAACAAGTATTCCCGGAGGTGCAGCACGGAACCACAACTTCAATTCTGTATAAATACAACTCCAGATTTTCCCTTTCATATCAAAATCGGCTAATTACTTACTCATTACTCATTCAATCAATTAAACCTTCCTCTCGGGCACGAACTTCAGTGTGGATTCGCATATTTTTACCACTTTGCCTACAATCTTCCGGATATACTCCTAAAACATCTTGAATCTTCGTCCAGTAAGTCCGTACAGAGCGCTCTGATTTATACATTCTTTCGGCAATTACTTTATCTGTTAAACTTTCTTCAAAAGCCAATCGCAACACATTCAACCATTCGGATTTAAGTTCAATTCCGGTTTTAATATCCTTTGTATGAGCAGCACCCATAAGAGCTAAATTCACTCGCATTAACATTTCATTCTCGGGTAGCGCTTTATCAGCAATTGCAAACCCACCTTGATGATTATCAATTTCATGTCTAATGCGTATTAGGGCTTTTACATAGCTGGTTTGGACAAGAAAATTCTGTTGGGGATACTCTTGAAGTAAATTCCGCAGAAGTTGAATTCCTAATTCAATTTTCGCACTTTCTCCAATACGGTCTGGAATTGACAAATCCATTACAACTAAATCGAACTGATGAGATTGAATCGAAGAAAGCGTCTCTTGTGCCGTTTGAGTCTTAAGAATGTTAGCTTCCGGATGCTCGCTGCATATTACATTGATAGTACCATTCAAAATTGTTGGATGGTCATCCACAACAAGAATGCTCGGCTTTCTTTCTAACGAAGAATCTTCAGAGGGTTGCGGTTCTTTAAAATTGCTCATCACCATGATTCTACTCACATTCGCTTAATTTATCACCTTTGTAAAGGTATAAATAATAATATAAAATAACTCCTTGTCAGTCTTTTAAGTTATGATTTTTCACAACAATTTACTTATTACCTTGATTTTAATTGGAGATGACAACCAAATCTATGCACTTTTATGCAAATATTATGCGTAATTTATGCATAAAAGTGCAAATATCAAGAGACCACTTAAAAAGCGAACTTATGTGGGTTCTGACTTTCCACATCCCGTGAAAAGTCAGGTTTGATACTTGGGCGAATTTGTAAGTAAAAAGCATATTAACACTGCTGCATGGGACTTAAAAAATGCAGCTTCTTTTTTCCCATATTAAGTTAGTGAGCATAAAATATACAGTTTTGTGCAAAATAGAGTTCAATATCATGCAATTAGTTCTGCATAATTGGTGAATGCGTTAAATATTTTTCTCACGTAATTTAATTATTAACAGCAACATAAGCGTATTTTTTTACATTAAATGGACTGATATTTTCAATTTCTATCGAAACATAAATTTTTCATTTTCCTTAAGCAATTTTTTTCCAAATTTGTCCAAAATCTAATATGTCAAACTTTCAAGAAAAATCAGATACTGAAAAGTCCAGTAAAGAAGGTGGTAAATATTTAACCTCTTTTCAACGCAAGCTCCTCCAAAAAAAATTACATTCTGATTTAACCGAGTCTTACCGCCAACGCATCCAAATCATGTTATTGGCAGATGAGGGGAAATCCCAAGCTAAAATTTGTCGTGCTTTAGGATGCTGTCCTGCAACGGTAAGACATTGGATGCACATAGCCCGTAGTGGAATGGCGCATCAATGGGATGATTCTCCTATCGGTCGTCCAAAGGCTATAAATGAGCAATATCTGGCGCGTTTGAAAGAATTAGTTAACAACAGTCCCCGCGATTATGGTTATTCTTTTGAACGTTGGACTGGTAGTTGGTTGAGTAAACATCTAGCGAAAGAATTTGGAGTTGAAGTCAGCGGTCATCACATTAATCGCTTGAGGCGACAGATGGGGTTATCTACTAAACCAAATACCAATAATGCCGAAGATACCGATAATCATAACACTAATAATAACCGCATTTTGATTGCTGATTTGAAAGTAGAAAACACAGCGAATTTTTCCGAATTTTTGTCAGTGAACACAAGCTTATTTAAGTAATAATTTAAACGGCTATGGTGCAAAATTTGTCAGAGTCTTTAGTTACAAAACAGCAGTTCAACGATGCAATTGGATATTCTCTTTCAGAACAGGAATTTCAAAGCTGTCTTAAACAATTTAAATTCAAAGAGCCTAAAGTCGGAAAGTTTTGGCAAGGTACTGATGTTGAAGCTGGTATTTACATTGTCATAACTGGCAAAGTGAGATTACTTGACAATACAGGTGAGTTAATCGCCACAATGGAAGCAGGGAAAGTTTTTGGGGGATTTACTTTGTTTCCAGAGGCTAATTTTCAACCTTATGGGGCAAGGGCTTCTGTGAATTTACAGTTGTTTTTTGTTCCGGGTGAAGTGTTGCAGACATTGATGAATAAGCACCCGCAAATCCGAGAATATTTGTGGAATGAAGCCCGTTCGCGTAATCAACTGCTAGTTAAAGAAGATATTTCTAAGGATAGGTCGGGGAATAGAAATGAAAAAGAGATACATGAAGATATTTTAACTACAAGCAGGTCAACGGAAAGTAATTATTCTAGGTCAAAGTCCCAAAAAAAGACTTTTTTAGCTCAATTCCCCAATCCTACACAGAAAGTCGGACATTTCTGGCAGCGGTTTACCCGACGCTATCCGTATTTTGCCCAACAAAGTGCATCTGATTGTGGTGCAGCTTGTTTAGTAATGGTATCTCGCTATTGGGGAAAACGTTTTAGTGTTAATCGCTTGCGGGATATGTCTAATGTTGACCGCAACGGTGCTTCATTGCGCGGATTAACAGCAGCAGCAGAAAATATTGGTTTTAATACCCGACCTGTAAAAGCAAGTCTTGACCAGTTAGCAAAACAAAAATTACCATGCATTGTCCATTGGGAAGGTAAACATTACATCGTCGTTTATGAGATTACGAAAAAACAGGTAATTGTTGCTGACCCTGCAATTGGTCAACTTATTCTCAGTTATGAACAATTTAAACAAGATTGGACAGGCTATGCATTACTACTAGAACCAACCGCATTCTTAAAGGATACAAAAGAAAGTACGACTCCCTTTTGGCAATTCTTTGAGTTGGTGAAGCCTCATGGTTTGATAATGTTGGAAGTGTTCGTTGCTTCCTTATTTATTCAGATTTTTGGACTTATTACTCCCCTATTTACTCAGTTAATTTTAGACCGTGTAGTGGTGCAGCGCTCCGAATTAACATTAACTGCAGTAGGATTGGGATTGCTGATTTTCAACTTTTTCAGAGTTGCAATGACGGGATTGCGAGAATATCTTTTAGACCATACTGCACACAGACTTGATGTCGCATTGATTGTAGGCTTTATTCGTCATACCTTGCGGCTTCCTTTGAGTTTCTTCGAGTCTCGCTATGTAGGGGATATTATTTCTCGCGTACAGGAAAACCGTAAAATTGAGCAATTTCTTTCCGGTGAAGCTTTATCAATCTTGCTGGATTTACTTACAGTATTTATCTATGTAGGATTAATGTTTTGGTACAGTTGGCAAATGGCATTATTAGCATTATTAATTGTGCCACCATTTGCTTTATTAGCATTAATTGCCACACCTTTTTTACAAAAGACTTCGCGAGAGATATTTAATGCCAATGCGAATGAAAGTAGTTATTTAATTGAAGCTTTAACTGGTGTGAGAACTGTTAAATCAACAGCAGTTGAACATACGGTACGCTGGCACTGGGAAGATTTGTTGCATAATGAAGTAATAACAAGTTTTTCTGGACAAGTTATTAGCAATCGTCTACAAATTTTCAGCAACACAATTGAAGCATTAGCTACTACTAGTTTACTTTGGTTTGGGGCGCACTTGGTAATTCATAACCAGTTAACTATTGGGCAATTAGTAGCATTTAATATGTTATTTGGCAATATTATTACGCCTTTTCAAAGATTAACAGTATTGTGGAATCAATTGCAGGAAGTTGTAATTGCTATAGAACGGATTAATGATGTTTTAGATGCAGAACCAGAAGAGGATTTACAAAATCAAGTCAGGCAAAATTTACCAACAATTAAAGGTAATATTCGCTTTGATAATGTAACGTTTCGCTATCATGGAGAAAGCGATTCTAATATTTTAGAAAACCTCAGTTTTGAAATCAAGCCTGGACAGATGGTAGCCTTAGTAGGACGTAGTGGCTCTGGAAAAACTACAATTTCCAAATTAGCTTTGGGATTGTATCCTCCCACAGACGGAAAAGTATTAATTGACGGACAAGATATTACTAGTATTTCTTTAAATTCTTTGCGTCAACAAGTGGGAGTGGTTGACCAAGATACCTTTTTATTTGGTAATACAATTCGAGAAAATATCAGTTTAGGGAATCCGGGAGCAACATTAGAAGATGTAATTGAAGCAGCAAAATTAGCTGGTGCGGATGAATTCATTAAAAAATTACCGATGGGTTATGAAACCCAAATTGGTGAAGGTGGGGGATTATTATCAGGGGGACAAAGACAAAGAATTGCGATAGCGAGAGCTTTATTAGGTAATCCAAAATTATTAGTTTTAGATGAAGCAACTTCTCATTTGGATACGGAATCGGAAAGGATTATTCAAAGGAATTTCAATACTATTCTGAAGGGAAGAACTACTTTGGTAATTGCTCATCGTCTCTCTACCATTAGGAATGCAGATTTAATCTTGGTACTCGATAAAGGTGTGTTGATTGAAAGTGGAACTCATGACGAATTGATGGCGAAGCGAGGACATTTTTTCTATCTCAATCAACAACAACATCAAAAGTTAGATGTAGTCTAATAAAGTTATCTAAATTAACAACTCATAACTATAAATCAACAATTTGATTATGCCAAGTACATTAAATGGGCGATTATCACCTCAAATCCAGGAAGAAGAGAATAAGGAAGTTACAACATCTCAAATAGCAACTAAAATCACTAATGATTGGTCTGATGTAACTAAAGAATTAGTTGATAGTTTACCCCAGGTTTGGACAAGAGGCTTATTATACTTTTTAGTAATATTTATCTCAGTTATTCTACCTTGGTCAATGCTATTTAAAGTAGATGAAACCGGTACTGCTAGAGGAAGATTTGAGCCAAAGGGAAAAACTATTAGATTAGATTCTATTGCATCTGGTACTATTGAAAAAATTTCTGTTAAGGAAGGTGATAGAGTAAAAAAAGGACAAAGTTTATTAATATTAGAATCAGAATTAGTAAAAGCAGAATTACGGCAAATACAAGATAAATTAGAAGGACAATTAAATCGACTTTCCCAATTAAAATCATCTCAAAATCAGTTAGTCGTATCTTTAACCACTCAGCAACAACAAAATCAAGCTCAACAGTTAGAAAAGCAAGCTCAAATTGACCAAGCAAGGCAAAATCTTAGTGCCATTAGGAATACATACAATTTACAAAAAGAAGAAAAATTAGCTCAAGTTAATCAAGCACAGCAAACTGTTAAACACAGTCAAACTGCTAGTAAATTAATCGAAAGTAGTTTAGCAAGCGCTAAACGTGAAGCAGAACGCTATCACCAACTATTTAAAAAAGGAGTTATCCCCGAAATTCAGGCTGTAGAAAAGCAAGATAGCGCTAAAGAAAGCCAAAGGTTATACGAACAAAGTAAGTCAGATATTCAACAAGCTAAGTTACGTTTAGCAGAACAGCAAAGCAGTTATCAGCGAATTGTCAAACAAGGAAATGCAGATATTAAACAAGCACAGTTAAGACTAAAAGAACAAGAAATAAGTTATCAAAGTTTAACTCGCTCTGGTAAATTAGCTTTACTAAAAATAGAAGAACAACAAAAAGCTTCGGGGACAGAAATCACCAGTTTGTCTTCAGAAATTGCTCAAACTAAAAGACAAATTGAATCCTTAGAAATTCAATTATCACAGCGAGAATTAAAAGCACCTGTTAACGGAACAGTATTTCAATTACCGATTCAAAAAGCAGGTTCTGTAGTACAGCCAGGAACAATGATAGCAGAAATTGCACCTGAAGGTTTTCCTTTCATAATTAGAGCGCAGATGGCAACAACAGAAAGTGGTTCCTTACGGCAAGGACTACCAGTCAAATTGAAATTTGATGCTTATCCTTTTCAGGATTATGGAATAGTTGAAGGGAAGTTAGTCAAAATTTCTCCTACCACTATAGAAGTAGATACAGCAAATGGGAAAGTAGCAGCTTATGACTTAGAAATTACTTTAGATAAACATTGTATTAACAATGGTAGTAAATGTATCTCCTTACGTCCTGGAGATACAGCAACAGCCGAAGTGATTGTACGTCAAAGACGAATCATTGATTTTCTGCTTGACCCATTTAAGCAGTTACAAAATGGTGGTTTGAAACTGTAAAAATAACATGTAGAAATAACATATTTAAATTACAAATTAGGAGAAAAATAATGTCACAAGTAATGAAGATTAGCAATGAAGATATTTTACAACAAGTTAAATTAACTTGCCAAATTCCGGAAATTATTGAACAAATTGTTTCTGGGAAAATAATTACAGAAGCCGTCACAGAAGCGGATATTAAAGTAGAAACTGAAGAATTACAAGAAATAGCAGACCAAATACGTTTGGTTAATAAACTTCATAGTACTGATGATACTTGGGCTTGGTTAGAAAAACACGGCTTATCTTTAGATGACTATGAAAAAATGATTTTTAATAGCCTGATTTATGAAAAATTAGCTGCTCATCTTTTTGCTGATAAGGTTGAATCATATTTTTTTGAAAATCAACTCAACTATATTGGTGCAGTAATGTATGAAGTGGTTTTAGATGATGAAGATTTAGCGATTGAGCTATTCTATGCAATTAAAGAAGAGGAAATGAGTTTTTATGACGTTGCTCATAAATATATTCAAGACAAGGAATTAAGTAGAAAATGCGGCTATCTAGGCAAGGTACAACGCAAAGATTTGAAACCGGAGATTTCTGCTGCTATTTTTGCTGCTAAGCCACCAGAGTTACTTAAGCCAATTATTACCTCTAAGGGAGTACATCTGATTTTGGTAGAGGAGATTATTCAACCGGAATTAAATAATCTTTTGCAGATGAAAATTATGTCTGATTTATTTGATACTTGGATAAAAAAACAGATTGAGGAGGTTGAAATTGATATTGTTCTCCAAGCAAATAAACTAGTTGCAAATAATTCGGACTTATAATAAGAGTAAATCTA